>Ga0181349_1001256_pt1 | contig 10898 bp, 12 predicted proteins | sample Su13VDMM110SD_FD_130106 | JGI IMG/M metagenome (GOLD analysis project Ga0181349, IMG submission 130106) | Freshwater viral communities from Lake Michigan, USA - Su13.VD.MM110.S.D | ecosystem: Environmental > Aquatic > Freshwater > Lake | place: USA: Michigan | collected 2013-07-16 | reverse complement strand
GTACTATTCTCATTATTGTGTTTAGCAACAGCTAAATATATTGAATTATCATCTTGTACAGGGGGTAAACCATGTCTATCAAAATGTCGTCCAAATGCTGTAGCTCCAATTTGAGCGATTGTATTAAAACCTTGGTTATATAGGCGAGTAGGGCCCGGTATTAATTCATTAACAACGTTAAATACACCAGCAGCTGCAGATGATATAATACCAAATAATCCATCTCCACTGCCTTTAAATCTTTTAACTTCAAGCTTAGGATTGCTGAATTGCAATTTAACTTGACGCTGAATGAATAAAGGTCCGCGTGGTTTGTCTTTAAGAAATCTATTGATTCGTTCAGTATCAATCTGTGAGGCTCTGTCGGCAGTTGTTATACCACCACGAACTAAACCATCATCAGCTATTGATTGAGCTAATCTTAATGGAATTGGGGTGGTAATATAAGGCTGGCCACTATCACCGTTTCCACGGCGATCACGACCATACTTAATGGATTTTTGCGAGAACTTTCCAGTACCGCCATTATTATTTCCATTATAGTAGAAAAAATTAGGATCGTTATTTAATAACGTTACTAGTTTTGAGCCTGCCATTTATTATTATTTCTTAGTTGGTAAATTGTTCAAATATGAACCTTTACCTGGCTTGTATTTTGAACCTAAGTCATCCAATTTTGATGGTTGTGGTTTCATACCGTCACCGCTAATTGTACGCCATTTAACATTAGGTTTTCCTGTTGTTGAATATTGGTCGTGTAATGAAGCTGGTGGGATAGGGTCAACACCAAATTGTGATGGTTTTTCACCTTTAAGTCCTAGTACCATTTTTGATAAGCTTGATAAAATTCCCATGTGTTTGTGTTTTGATATAAATATTTAAAATTAAGGCATTGTATACCCAGTAGATATATTTTGTGCTGTACCTGTTTCTGTTTGTCTTCCTACAACTGTACCTAGTTGTCTACCATCTACATTTAATGCGAATTGTGGAGATGGTTGTGGTCTATTCATAGCTGTTATTACTTCATTTTTAAATGACGTAAATGCGTTGATAAACGGTGTTAAATCTAATGTTGGTGATGATTGTTTTGATGAAGGAGTAATTATGGAAGTTTGGGGTGATTGTTGGTTAGTAACATTAATATTGGGAGATACTGCTAAGCCATCACCAACTGCTGTGATTGCAGTTTGACCATACTTGTTTTTTATTTCAAAAGGACCGTCATTTGAAAATGATACACCATCTTGTACTTTTTGAGGTTGTCCATTATTTGCTTTATTTAATTCCTCAAGTTCTTTTTTAGCACGCATTGCTGCTTTATTAGTATCTTCAAATTCTCTTGCATAACTTTGTAAAACTGTTGTATTAAGACCTATAGGTTCAAATAATGAAGTTCCTATATCAGCTATATATCCTAAAGTAAGTTTCATTCCTTGTCTTAGATCTGATTCGCCTTTTGCAATTTCTTCTAATATTTGTTTTTGTTCATTTAATTTTTTAACTTCAACTTGCTTTGCTTCTCCTTCTGGTAGTCTAGATATGTTTTGTTGGAGTTGAGTTGCTTTAGATGCTACATATTCAGCTTCAATTTCTGCACCCCCACCAGTAACAAGACTCATAGCATCAGCAATACCTTTTAATAAATTTGCTAATCTATCTAATGTACCGCTTGTAACTAAATTAGTAAATATTTCTTTTGCTTTATCTAAAGCTAAATTAAATTTTTCTTGTGCATCTAAAGAACGTTGAGCTGTTTCTAATTCTTCACCCGTTAATTTACCGGCCATTAGTCTATTAGCTAAATCTTCTTTGCCGGCTGCTTTAAATCTATCAATTGTTTTTCCAGTTTCAGTACCAATAAACTTTTGGTACATTAACGAATCCGCTAATTGATCAACAGTCATACCCGCTGCCTTAGCAATTACTTGCTGATGGATAGCAGACATGCTTTCAAATTCCTCAATTGATCCTACTTGTTTAAGTACTTCTTGAGTAGCACCAACATAATCTTTTCTCAATGCTAATGATCTAGCTTGTTCTAGGTTAAATCTTCTACCTAAGAACACACCTGCTTCTAATTCATTGCTTATTGATGATTCAAAATCTAATAATGAATTGGATATATTTCTCGCATCTTCTAAACTAAGGCCTAATTTATCAGCTTGTAATACAGCGTCAGTAAGGGCAGGTAAATTACCTCTAAAATTAAGTAAAATTTGACCACTTACTCTAGATACTTCTTGTAATATTTTAGTACCATTTGCTACCATTTTATTTTGGTTAGCAAAAGCAGCTATTTGATCATAAACTATTCTTCTACCTCTACTCCCTTCAGCATTATTAAGAATAAAGTTTTTATTTAATTTAGCAGCCTCCTCTTCAGATAAACCTAATTCTTTAGTTAATGCAATTTGATTTTCAAGAGCTGTTGTAGAATATAATATTGTAAACTGTGATAATTGTGATAATTGGATCTGAGCATCAATAACGTCTTGAAGTCTATTATAAGTAGTATCAATGACATTTGAGATACCTATAAAATAACTTCTTATACCTTGTGCTTCATTTTTAGATATTGATAAATTTTTAGCTAATGATGTTACTTGTTTATCAACTTCAAACATAGCACCTACTAAAAATTTTATAGCTTTAACAGCTAACATTATTAAAGCTAAAGGACCTAAAGCAGCAGATAGACTGTCTCCTAAAGATCCAAATCCTAATTTTAATTGGTCAAAAGAAGAAGCACCATTTTTAGCAGCAGTTCTCATTGCTTTTTGAGCACCCTCTATATCTAATAAATCACCTATAATAGGGATTTTACCTAATCCTTTAATTAGATTAGCTGCTACCCCTCCAACACTATTATTAATTTTGTTTTCTTTTTCTAATCTATCATCTAATAATCCAAGAAGTTTCAACATATAATTGTTTTCATCTTTGATTAATTCGCCATTATCATGAAGAAGACCTTTTAATTCTATTAATTGAGCTGCTCTTTTAGCTTGTAAAGCAATAGCTTGTTTTTGTTCTTTAGTAGCATCTTCTGCTGCCTTTTGATTAGTTATTCTTCTTAATTCTTCTAATTCAACATTTTTAAATTCTTCTTCTAATCTTGACTTTTGTAATTTAAGATTAGATAATTCAATTTTTGCTTTTGACTGTAAACTTACTAAATCTTTTTTATTTAAATCAGCAATATCTTCAGCATCGTATTTTAATTTATCTGCTATACCACCTAATGTTCTGAAGCTTCTATTAACATCAATAGATGTTCTATTAACTTTACCTAAATCTTCAATTACATTTTTAAATGTGTCTTGTAAATTAGTAAATTCGCTATTTATTTCATCAAGTTCTTTTCTCCAAAGTTTTAATAATTCTTTAATAGCCTCGGCATCATTTTTGAATTTAGAAAGATCAACTTTTGAGCCAAGTTTAGCAGCAATCTGCTGTAACTCTTCAAAGTCTTTTTTTAATTGATTTAATTCTTCTTGTGTTGCCATAATTTGATATTGCGCCGTATAAATATAAAAGCGCCCTATTTCTTAGGCGCTTTATTAGTTGTGTATGTTGGTTGTTTTGGAGCAATGTTAGGTCGTGATACATCCTTATTATTCTTTATATTTTCAACTGAATTTTCTAAGGTTTCTTGATCTTTTGCTTGCTTTTCGTAGTGCTCCTTTAATGTTTCAAACGTAAATCTACGTAACCATATAGGCATATTATATATAGTATTCCAATCATAACCACCCTGACCATTAAATACTATTTCGTGAATGGTTTTAAATAGATGTAATCTATAATCCTGCGTCAGGCCAAAAAAAGTTAAGTGATACTGGAATTTCTATGCCCTCCCCAACATAGTCTTCATCTTGTGGAATAAATTTCATATTAATGTCTGGGGAAATAGTAGAATAGTATTTGCGTAAAGCTCTAGCGTCCGGTGCTAATAAGGCATTATCAACAAAATCACGGATTGTTTTAATATCACGATCACCATTAATAGAAGTAACCATGTGTTTTAAACGTGTTGTTGAGTCTGTTGAAGCATTTGGGTTGATTTTTTGTAAACCCTTAATTTCAGCATCTATTTTTTGCTCATCACCGTGTGTTAATAATTTAAATGTTATTACATTACCTGAATTTGGTAATGAGAATGAAAATTCATTTTCACCTGCTTTAAATAAAGAAAAATCAACTTGTTTTTCGCTTAATTGTGTTAAATCAACTACAATCTCTTTACCACCATAGGTAATAGTATATTCTTTACCATAGCCTAAAATACGGGCTGCAATTAATAAAGCATTTTTATCACCTATTAACAATTGATTATAGTCAACTTCTGTTACTATTAATTCTTTTAATAATTTATCTAATACTGTACCTTGACGAATGTAGTTAGAGTTTGTAAGGATATCTTCATGTCTAGCTGTCATGTAACGCATTTCGATTTCACCTTTAGATAATGGTGATTCTTTAGGATACAATAAACCTTTAGAAGGTAATGTAACTTGTTCGGTTGGAATTTTAAATTCTGCCATATAACGTTTTTATTTGTGTATATATAAATATACGACAAAGAAAGGCATCTGCCAAAGCAGACGCCTTCTTTATAAAGAATATTGAAAATATCTTAGAAGTTCAATACGCAATAATCCATAGCGATTGAAACACTCAAGTTAATTGCTGCATCGTTAGCCCAATCGTATTCACCGAATGTAGCTGTCTTTACATAAGCACCTTTAATGATCCACTCACCTATGATATCGCCTACTGGACCCAAAATATCTAAAGTTAAGTCTTTTTTATAGAAATCAGAATAACCATCACGGCCAGTTACTGATTCATGAGCCAAACGAGCCCATTCCATTACTGCTTGCGCACCAGATGGAGTTACAGGATCGTATAATCCTAAAGTCATGTCATTCCAACGAACTTTACCTTTTACTTTACGGTAAACGTTGATATGATCTAATATGATTTCTCCTGCTTCGAATCCAGGTGCTGTTGCACTCTTGATTAAGTATGCTGGGATACCATCTATGTACATAATGAAACGATTCTGAACTTTTGGTTCAAAAGCGGTGAACATTATTTCGTTAGCGTCTAATACTGCCATTTTATGTTAAATTTAATTGCTATTAATAAATATTAAGAACCACATCCCCTTATGCAGGGAATGTAGCGCCTGTTGGTAATACGTTAAAGTTTAAGATGATAAATTCAGCAGTTTTAGTTGGTTGGATATAAATCTGACCTACTAATTGGTTTCTATCGATTACATCTGGAGTATTGTTCGTATCGTCCATTACTACTTTGTAAGCGTATAAACCTTGTCTTTGTACTACTGATTCTAAGTAAGGGTTAACTTGAGCTAAGAATCTATTTCTTGTTGCGTTTGTATTTTGTTCGAATACTAAATTGTTACCTACTTGACCAATGAAGAACTTCAAGGCGATCAATAAACGACGAACGTTTACTCTATCTAATGAAGTTTGTCTACGTTGTAATGTCTTTTGACCAAATACTACAACACCTTCTCCAGGGAATGTAGCTAATGGATTAACATTTGCACTGTATAATGTATCACGATCTGCTTGAGATAATTTTCTTTCAGCTCTTAATACTGATGGAACACCACCGCGGTTTAAACCTGCTGGAGCGAACCATTCAGCACCTACTTGGTCGTTGAATGCTAAAACACCACCCATTACTGTTGTTGGTGTAGCCCATACTGTTTTACCTAAGTTTGAGTTGAATAATTGAATCCAAGGATAGTATGTAGCTGAGTAGTTACTTGATTGACCAGCAGCTGTATTTGTAGCAGCTGTGATTGTAGTACCATAGATACCAGTGTTGATTGGAGCAAAAGCATCGCCTCTACCTTCAACAACTGAAATTACTGTTGCAGCAGCAGCGCTATCTAAGCCTACAGCTGGAACTAATAATACGTTAAATTGATATTCGTCTTTGTTTGTTAATAAAGCTAATGCTGTATTGTAATCTCCTACTGCAAACCCTTCCATATTAGCAGCTGTGATGTATTCATTCATCAATTGCTGTCTGTTTGTAGCAGCAAATCCACCTGCAAATGAACCACCATAAGAACCACTACCTACAGCTGGTAAAGAACCGCTATAAGTAGCTGCTTTGTAGTTACCATTGTTATCAATAGAATCTACTTGTGGGTTAATTACTGATGCAATACGAATATATTCAGAAGCGTTAGCAAATGAACCTTGATAATTAATATATGGAGTACCTGAACTATCTACTGTGTAAACTGGTTTTACATCACCAATTACTCTAGAGATATAGTTAGGTTGAGCTGGGTCTAATGATAAATTAGGCCAAGTTTCGATATAGTTTGGATTAGCTGTGTTATCATCACCTCTGCGAACTGCTAAAGTAAATACACCACTACCAGTGTTTACATTTGTTACTTCCCAACGTACATTTACTGCACTACCGTTAGTTAAAGCACCACTTGAAATACTACCTGTGTTGTTCATTTGATCACCCCAAGATAATGTCTCGATTGTGAATGAATTAACAGAACCTGTAAAAAGGCTACTGCTAAAGTTAAGAACAGAAGCGGCTGCATAGTTGCTAACATTAGCTGAACCACTAATAACACGAGTTACTAGTAATGTTTGACCACCGTTTTGGAAGAATTCTCTAGCTGCGATTGAAGTTAGATATTCATAATAGTAGCTACCACTTTTGAAGGTAGTACCGAATTGTGATTGGAATTCAGAGAATGAAGTTACATAGGTTGGTACTAAAGGTAGACCAGATACTGTAGGACCTACAACGGCCGTAGCAGTACCAGCAATTCCTCTTTGTACTAAACTTTGATCTGATTCATTCTGGAATACACCAGGAGAAATGATTTTTTCGCTCATTTTTTATGTTATTTTTGAAATTTTATTAGGATTGACCTAATAATAAATATCCAAAAACCACCATAAACCGCGAATACTTTACTGAGCTGGTGTAATATCTCCTGTTTCAGGATTTATAGCGCCTGTACCATACTTTGTTTGCAGTGTAGCGACTAGTGCCGTTTCTTTCTGCTCAATTGTATCTAAATCACCTAGTAAAATGATTTTGTCTTCGCGCAATTTTTTACTTTGTTTTTCAAGTGTTAAAATTTGCGTTTCAACAACACCAATTTCAAATACTGTTTGATTGTACTTTTGTTGTAATTCTTTTACTGATTCTAATTCTTCAGGAGTTAATTGTGACATAACGTTTATTTTTATTTTACCCATTTTTTGCCTGGGCAGGCGTTAGGTCCCGCAGGACTAAATACTTTTTTCTTTAAGGGACATCCACATAAACCACACGTGTATAAATCTAATAACTTAGTATAAGTTTTATGTTCGCATGTATCGCATACAGCGGTACGTTGTTCAGCTAATAGCTTTTGTTCAGGAGTGGGATTAGCCGCAGCCACCCACGCCTGAAATATTTCACTAAGCTTGTTCATCAGCTACAACCAATTTAAAGAATGTTGGGTAGTTACTATCTGACTCGATGCTATCTAAAGCACTAAGTTTAACAGCTTTATACTCTAATTCTTTTTCTTCTTGTAACAATGTGTTGAATTCTGTTTGGAACTCAATGAACTTTGGATTGTTCTTACCATCTACAATGTTACCTTCTTCATCTTTAACGATGTCGACATACATTGGGATACTGATGTTACCTGTCTCGTCAGCTTCGCCATGCTTCTTGATTAAATCTTCTTTTAAAGACTCAACGCCAGCTTTTTCAGCAGCAACTTTCTTAGACAATTCTGTTAACCAATACTTATCGGTTAACTTTAACTTTTCGGCTAATAAACCAGCTGAAATTTTTTCGCCAGTTTGTTGATTCGTAACACCGTTTAATTCTGATTCTAGATTGTAGAATTCATACAATTTTAAACTGATTTTTTCCATAATTACTTCTTAGTTGTTTTTTTAGCTTTTGGAGCTGATTGTGTTTTTGCTTTTGGAGCTTTAGTTACTTTAGTAACGGCTGCTTTTACGTCGGCAACAACTTCTTTAACTTCTTCAACTTTAGTTTCGATAGCATCAGGAATGTTGTTGTTGTTTGTGTCTGCAACTTTACCAGTTTTCATTGCAATGAAAAGAGCAATGGCAACCACAGCAGCAATAATGATGATTGTTAACATAATTAAATTTTATTTGTTTGATATAAATATATACAAAAGGTAGGAGACAACCAAATTTTTTTAAACAGATCCATATCCTAATCCAATTTCAATATTATATGTTGATCCAGGACTAGCAGTAAATGAATGATATATTTCAGTATATCCTGAATTTGTGTTAGTATTAGCTACCCTCCCTCCACCAACATTTATAAAGCTGTATATTGGTTGACATGGAGAAGCACCATACCCATTTGATGAAGCATAAATAGTTACACCATATCTGCCATGAACTGTTAAACTACAACTACCTCCAAATGTTAAAAAAGTACCAGCATTAGCTCCACTTTCAGTATTAGACATAAAATTGCCACTAAACGGGCCTTGATATCCAAAGTCAGGATCTGTTGATACAATCCAACCATAAGAGTCCATTGACATAGAACACCCATCATACAATTGACCTACGTTTTGAGACATATTAACGGCAGCTGTACCTAATTGATATCCTCTAAATTCACTCATACCATCTGGTACTGTTTTTCCAGCATCAGCACTTAATGTTCTAAGTGAACCAGCTCCATTAACTAATTCTTGTCTAATAGCACCTATTGATAGGTTAGTAGATGGTAAAACACCCATATTATAGTCTTAATTTTAATTCCTCAATTTGTGCTTGTTGCTCTTTGATAGCTTCTACCATTAAACCCATCATTTTTGAATAGTCTAATGCTAAGAAACCATCATCTCTAGTTTTAACTACTTCTGGTAGCACTTCTTCTACTTCTTGTGCTATTAAACCTGTTGTTGGGGATTGTTTTGTTACTTCATTTACATCACTATTCCATTCCCAAGTTACACCATTCAATTTTGATACTTTTGATAATGCGTTTGTAATTGGTTGAATGTTATTCTTATGTCTTTTATCCGAAGTATAATATGCTATGATATCACCTGTTGCAGTTATTGAACCATTAACTGTTATGCCAGTAAATGTTGGACTATTACCTGTACCTACACTTTGATTAATTGTATAAGCACTAATATTAGTAGCATTACCTGTTAAAGTAGCTGTAATTGTTCCTGCACTAAAATTACCACTCGCATCTCTTGCTACAATTGCCGAAACTGTATTTGCAGATGTAGCAGTTGTAGCTGAATTACTTACTTTACCTGCTGTACTAATCGTAGCAAGTTTTGTATCAACTATTGCTGCTGAAGCGTTAATGTCTCCATTAACTATTGTACCATCAACAATCATAGCACTCGTTACAACCCCCGCCGCTATTGTTGTTGCATTACCAACTGAAGTTACATTACCTGTTAAGTTTGCGTTTGTTGTTACTGTTGTAGCAGTTGTAGCTGTAGTAGCTGTAGTTGCTGTTGTTGCCGTAGTGGCATTGCCTCCAATACTTAATCCAGCAGCAGTACCTGTTAATCCAGCACCACTACCATTATATTGTCCTACAACTGTTACTGAACCTGAAGTTAAAATTGATCCTGTAAATTGGTGAGTATTACCAATAACACTACCAAATTGTGTGCTACCACTATATACTGAAGTAGTATTTACTACTAGTGATTGGGCAGTAATACTACCGCTAACTGTTAGGTTATTTCCAACTGTAGTATTTCCAAGTATTCTTAAACTGGTGAATGTTGGATTACCAAATTGTGCTACTAGATTTACAGTTTGACCCATTGTTGTATATTATTTATGGGTAAAAATTTTCCATTACTGAATCTTCTGTTACTATTTTATAAGTAGTAGGCACAGATATATGTGATTGACTAGTTAAATTAAGTAATAAATAAGTTAATGCAATAGTTGCAAACAACTTAATTGCGTTTTTAAAAGTATTTAAATTAATTGTTATCATGTTATTATTTTTAATATCCGTATCTTGCTTTAATAGCATTGTAGATTGCATCTATACCTGTAGTTCCAATGTCTGATGTATAACCAGCAGCATAACCATAATATCCATCTATCCAGTTATTGTATCTTAGTCCCATAGAAGGACCATATGCATCTTGAGTTGATATTCCACCTAATGTTGCAGAATTTGTATATCTAGTACCGCCCATATAAATATCTGTTGAACAAACGCTACCATTATATCTTAATGCTGTCATATACCAAGTATTATAAGCAAAAGCGGGAAGTGTACTGCCAAAATCTGATATTACGGCTCCTGCTCCAAAACGTTCTACAAAGAATCTTTTAGGAGATTCATTAGAAATGTTTATCTCATATCCATATGGATTTTGATCAGATGAAAATATACCTGGATAAGTACCACCACCATGTGAAGATAATTTAAGCCAAGCTACCATAGTGTGAGCTTGTGTTCCTGTAAAATGAGCTGTATTTACTAATCTTACTGAATATTGTGCTCCACCTCCATTAGCTAAATTTAATGTGCCTGGAGCTGTAGTACTATATCCATTCACAGTTGTTGGGCTACCTTTACCTGTACCAGTTACAAACACACCATCATTTGCGTTTCCACTTAAATCTTTAATTGCTGTTCCTGAATTAGAGTAATCTGTAGTAGATGCAAAGTCAAATAACATGAATGGAGAACCATATTTGTAGTATGATGTAGCTGCACTGTAACCATAAAATTCACTTATGGAATCTGGTGTGCTTTTTCCAGCATTAGAACTAAGTTGTCTTAGGCTATATGATGATGCAAAACCACCATTATTTACCTCTTCATTTCTAATT
>Ga0181349_1001249_pt1 | contig 10933 bp, 19 predicted proteins | sample Su13VDMM110SD_FD_130106 | JGI IMG/M metagenome (GOLD analysis project Ga0181349, IMG submission 130106) | Freshwater viral communities from Lake Michigan, USA - Su13.VD.MM110.S.D | ecosystem: Environmental > Aquatic > Freshwater > Lake | place: USA: Michigan | collected 2013-07-16 | reverse complement strand
TGTTTATTATAGCGATAAATCGATTAAAGACTTACAAGATAGAAAATTAGTAATAAACAATGTTATAAACCCTTTAAGTACCTTAAAAAGAGTTTTAAAGCACTACAGAAAAGGTTTTACGATGTCTGCTGATGAAACTAAAAAATTGTACACGTCTTTAAATAGCATTCCTTATAACGAATCAGACGATTTGCTAAATGCAAATGGAAGTTCAGGAGAAAATATAAAAGATACGGTTTATGTACTTAAAGACCCTCCGATTACTCCAGTGCCTGTTGATTATATGAAATACGCTATGATTGGAGTTCTTGCACTTTTAGTTGGTTATGTAGTGTTTAAAAAATCTAATACGTCTAAAGAGTAATTATGGGTAGTTTCGGAGGTGTTGAAATAGACGCTGAGAATTTTCAGCAAACTGTTGACTTAGCTCAACAAAAAGCTTTATTAGAGCAAAGTAGAAATGATGTGTTGTATCAAACCCTTATGGATTACCGTAATGGTTTGACACAACCTGTCGCTAATAATTTGCTTGTTAATTCCGAGAAACTTTTAAGAAAAAATGTAACGGGTGTTTTGAAACAAGATATGCCTTATAATTTACTTTTAACGACTTCCGAACAAGACAGAAATAGGGTTAATTGTGAAAACAGGTTGCCTTATAAGACGGGAGGGGTGTTAAAAGCAGGTACTAAAGTTAGGGGAGACCTTTACGCTCAAGATTTGCGACCTATTGACGGAGGTTATAACGAGTGGTTAACGGTAAAAGTGCCTAACTCATTTGGGGGAGAAGTAAGAATAGGTTCTGCTTCTATCTACTATGATTTGATTTCAAAATCTGATAATCAATACGAAGACACTAAGATAAAATTATTGATAGTTGGAGCGATTGTGTTAGGGCTTTTATTAAGTGATGAATAAACAAACAAAATGACTAACGATAAAAAATTATTTATGATTATAGGAGGTGCAGTCGTTTTAACGGGTGTAGTTTTGTTTTTTATAAAGCCAAAAGCTAAAATAACTTTAAGAGAAGACGGAACGGGTAAAATTCAGCTAGGATTTTCTTCAAAAGAGTTCAAATCAGGAAAAGGAGCAGACTTAACTTCTTGGAACGGTTACGAATTACATTATGAAGGAGAAGAAATTTGGTTAAGAAAATGGGGTAGAGATTTAGTTGACGAAAAAGGCAACCCTCAAGTAGAAATTGTAGCAGTTTAAAAAAAAATAGAAATTATGACATTAGACTCAAAACAAAAAAAGTATTTAGTAATCGGAGGAGTGATATTATTAGGTGTTTATTTAATCAATAAATGGCTTCATAGTTTGCCTAAACCACAAAATCCCGATTTTGAAGTAACTTTAGATGAAGAAAAAGTTCTTAAAAAAGGCTCTCAAGGTGCAGAAGTTTCTGAACTACAAAGAGCATTGATAAAAGACTATTCAGCCGATTTAGGCAACTCAGGTGCTAATCAAGATGGTATTGACGGAGATTTTGGATTGCTAACGGAAGTTGCTTTGAAAAAAGCAAAAGGAGTAACAGAAATAGCATTAAAAGACTTATAAGATGAATATTAAAGAAACAAAAACACAAATGATTATTGGCGGAGTAGTTTTAGGATTAGGAGTATTAATTTACTTTTTATTTAAAAACAAGCCTTTAGGAGTTGAATTGATGGAGATTGACCCAAGTTCAATTGCACCACAACCAACCACATTAGATATGAATTTAGTTTTAAAACAAGGTTCTGAAGGCGATGAGGTTGCAGAACTGCAAAGAATACTTATCGAAAAATACGCTCAAGATTTAGGTACTTTTGGCGATAATGAAGATGGAATTGATGGAGTATTTGGAACTGTTACTTTAGCAGGTTTATTAAAAGCAAAACAAGTTTCGGAAATAGCATTAAAAGATTTGTAAAATGAACAAAAAATATTTAATAATCGGAGGGGTTGTTTTAGGGGTAGGAGTGTTCGCTATGGCTTTTTTGAAAAGACCTAAAGGCAAAATCGTAATCAACAAAGACGGGTCAGGAACAGTACAGTTGGGTAATAAGACTGCAAGTTTTTCAAAAGACACGGGAGTAGTTGTTGGGACTTGGAATGGTTGGGAATTATCGGCAAGTGCTACGTCAATGCTATTACGTCATTTTGGAAAAACTTATCACGAAGGAGATATTACGGAATATTTTGGAGGTACTTCGGATATTGAAATAGTTCATAATAAATAAAAAAAATGGAAAAAGGATATTACATTGTAGGAGCAGTTTTAGTTGGTGTAGGGGCATTTTTGCTTTACACTAAAATAAAAAATGGCAACGTAAATTTCAATTTAAGAAGCGAGGATATTGCAACAGCAGAGGAAGGAAGTCATTTAAACCCTCCAACAGAAGCACCAATTACAGTTCCTCCATTAGCAACAACACCAATAGTTTAATTATGAATAATAGTACAAAAGTAAAAATTGTTTCAGCAGGTCTAATTATTTTAGGCTTATATTATTTTTATAAACATAAGAATCAAAATGCTGAATCGGTAAAAGAAGAAACTAATTCAAATGAAACGCCTACAAAACCTGATTGGAATAAGGTTTTGAAAAAAGGTTCTGTGGGTAGAGAAGTAGAGGTGCTTCAAACCGCATTAAAAACATTAGTGGTTGACGGTAATTTTGGAGACAAAACCGAAGCAAGACTTAAAAAAGTAATGAACGTTACCCAAACTTCAATTAACGAATACAATAAGTTTATCAATAAAAAATAAAGAGATGGCAGTAATAAATTGGAATAGCGTACCTGATTACGACCAATGGGGTGTTGATTCTTTTTGGAATTGCGAAGATTGGATTACTTGGCATAAAAAATTATTAGAGCATTTTGGTCAGCAAACAGCTAAAGACCTTTGGGATTATGCTTATGCAAAATCAGGAAATTTTAGCTCTAATCTTGATTGCCGAACATTTAACTCAACGTTTAGAGCGTATGTAAATAAAAACGGTCTTTCGCCTTATGCTAACGCAGGGGTTCTTGCACCTGTTTTGTCAACTTATGGAACTGCAACTGATATATTGGGCGGTACTTTATCGGGAGTTTCTTCTTTTTTCACGGGAGATAAAATAAAAACAATAATGAATATTCTGTTAATCGGTGGTGTTATTTATGGTGGCGTTTATATTTATAAATCTGTAAAAAAATAAAGGTTATGAAAAATAAAAAACTAATTGTAATTGCAACAACCTCTGTTTTAGTATTAGGGATACTTTATCTTGCTTTTAAAAAAGTAGGCGTTAAAGATATTAACGATAATCCAAAGCTAAAAGCTGATTATGATGAGGTAATTAAAAATATTGACAACGCAAAAAAATAAGATTATGAATAGCGATAAAAAATTATACTTATACTCAGGACTTTCTATACTAGGTGCAATACTTTTATATGTAATTATCACAAAGAAAAAACCTTTATCCTCTTTAACCGAAAATTCAGGAGGTGCTGAACCCGAAGGCACGGTAGCCGTAACTACTACGGGCGAAGTAATTGACCAAGCACAAGTTACCATATCTGTTAATTTAGCTAATATTCTAAAGAAAACTTCTGCTCAAGCTACAATCGATTTAATAAACAAGCCCATTTATACAAAATTAGATAATGTAAAAGTCAGAAACGATAGCTATGTAAATAATGGTTTTATAAATAATATAATGTCAACCATAACTAATAGAGGCACTCTTTTAGGTAATGTGATTCAAGTAGTTGACGATAAAGGAAAACTATTAAATCCTCAAGGTAAAGTTTACAAATGGTTTAGAGTTAAACCTGCTCAAATAACTTTAGATACTATGAATAGAAATAAAGACTTTCTTACTCACGTTTTTTTACCTGATAGCACGGGTAAAGAAATTTTCGTTAGAGAGGACGCTATAAAACTAGAAAAGTAAAAAAAGATGATAGTAAGTAGAACAACAAACCCGCCTACTAAAGATAATGTTTCTAGCCCAACAAGTGATAGTACGAAAAATTATCTTGGGGGTGGGACAACTCCCAATTCTGATATTATAGTAAATAAACCAAAATCAAATTATACTATGATTGCAATTGTAGGTATTGTTGGTGCTTATGTACTTTATAAAGTTTTTTTCAATAAAAAAAGTTATTAAAAATGGAATCTAATTCAAGTAGATTGTTTGAGAAAGAAAGCAAACTTGTTTTAAAAGTAGTTGCGGTTGCTACAGTTATCACTGCTTTAGCGGGAGCTTATTATTTTTTTGTAAATAACGTTTGGAAGCCAAACGTAAAAGTTTTAAATGTAGATTTCAAAAATGGATTTGCAACTGTTGAATTGCCTTTTGGAAGAAAAGTAGATATTTATGGCGATTCTCAATTTTTAATAAGCGGAGCGTGGGGGGTTAAGTTTGGAACAATAAATAGGAGTGGTAAAGTTTCTTACGAAAACTTACAACTTCTTAAAAATGGTTTGGTTGATGAATATTTAGATACATCAAAGTTTGTAACGCAAGAAAAAGTTTAAAATAAAATAGTTAATTATGGCTTTTACAGATGTAGGTTCGGGAGGTGGTGTAATATACGATATTAATGAAGATAATAGGTTGAATGATTTTGCGGACAATTTCAACGCTATTGCGGAGAGAGCAGATAGCGAAGAAACAAAGAAAAAAAACTTAATTAGATACGGTATAATTGGTGTTGGTTTAGTGTTAATTTTGTTTGTCCTTAAAAGAGCAATAAAAAAGAAATAAATGAGTTTAAAAAAAGCAATAGAAAATGTAATTATCATAGGGGGTATTGGTACTATGGCATATTTGCTATTTAAAAAACCCATTCTTAAAAAAGAAGAACTATGCGAGGAATCTTTAAAGAGTATAATTTCAAAATTCAGGGAGAATACTGCTAAATTCAAAAGTGAATTAGAAAGTAAAAAAAACCAAAAAGACTTTAATGATGCTTTGTCAAAATACGATGCTACTGAGTGTGGAAAATTATTTCCTTCAGGAACTAAAAAACTTGCGTATTTAAGCGACCCTAATTCTAAAGAATTAGATAAATTGTGTAAAACACTAAATCCAACAAAATCAATGCCTCAAGGAAATCTATATAATCTTTGTTCGCAAAATGAAAATTACGAATCAGAAATATGGAAGCCTTTAATTGACCCAAATGCTTTAGTTGAAAACCCTTTGCTTTATGCGTCTTACGATGCTACATATAGGTCTTTATATCTTCCGACAGGAGATTTAAAAGCAAATACTTGTGGGGATTTAGATATATCTGCTAAAAAGTTAAATTCTGATTTAATGTATATGTACGACTTGCTAGGAAGTGGTTTAAGCAACTATAAACCCATAATAGCAACTATTGAAAAAGCGAAATTAGATACAGAAGCAAAATTTAAAAAGTTTAATTGTAGAGACAAAATAGAAGCCGAAAGAACAAAAAGTTTAATTGATGTACAGACAAAATCTGATATAAAGGCAGAGGAAAGTATTATTACAAAAGGATTTACAGAGCAAAAATCTTATATAATATTAGGTAGTTTAATTATATTAACGGGTTTTTATATTGCGGTAAAAAAATAAAATTATGGCTCAATTTGTACCACTAGAGACTTCAAGATGTAAATTAGATAGTTCGACCAAAATACCTGTTGTTGACGACAAGTATTATGAAACTCGTTCTGCTTACGAAAAATGCAAGTGTATAGATAAAATTAAATCAAGCCTTGAGATACTTGTTAAAACAGAACCTGCTAAATTTAATGCTTATCTTGATATTTATAAAAAAAAATATTCTCAAAACAATTGTAGCGATGTTTTTAAGAATTATATAGAAACAAATCAACAAGATATTTACAAATTGACTACTGAAGCAGATAAATTAAGAATTGAAACACAAAGTATTAAAGAGAGAAATCAAAGGGTTTTTATTGGTATAGGTATATTTGTAGTTGCTCTTGGGATTGTATCAATTTATAATACAAGAAATAATTAAGGTAAAAAGAATAGTATGAAAAAAGTTTTTTTATTTGGAGGAATAGCCCTTGCAGGATTTGGATTGTATAGGTATTTTAGATATCAAATCGATTTGGCTTTAAGCTACCAATATGCTTTGAAAGATTTTAAGATTTTACCGCAAACTAAAGAGGGTGTAATTGATGTTTCTGCCGTTTTTAGTATTACAAATAAGTCTTCCTTTAAAGTTTTAGTAAAAAACTATGATTTGCAATTGTTTTTTAAAGATAGGCAATTTGCGGGTACAAAATCAAATGAATCAATTACGGTTGAGCCTAATTCAACATTTGAGGTAACGGGATATGGAGAAATAGATGTTGAAAAATCAAAAGTTTCTATTTTGCCTTTTGTAAAAGACGTTTTTGATAGAAAGCCAATTGACGTAGCAGTTTCGGGTAAAATAAACATCGTATTTCTTGGGATACCTACAAGCTTAAATTTTGACAAACAAAAATTTAATTATTCTGTAGATTTAATTGAAGATTATAATTTAGGGACTGCTTATGAAAAGCTAAAGGCAAAATATCCAAAAGTATTCGCATTTTTAGGAGTTAAGCAATAAAAAAGACTTTTCTTTAAAAAAAAAGAAATTATTTTGCTATTTTTGACACAAGAAAACTTTTAAACTAAAACACTATGGTAGAGGGAATTGTTAAGAAAATTATGATGACGGGGATAGATAAATATGCAAAAGCATATTCAACGTCAAATGATAATGTTCAAATTAAAGTTACTGACGATATTGACGGGAATGTTTTTTATACTATGTGTAATGACTTCAAAGACGTTGAGCCTGTTACTTTTTTGAACATAATGGATAAAAGAATGGATTTTTTGGGATACGAGGGATTAGCATCTCCTTTTTTGAAAAAAGCATTAGGAATATTTGCTGAAGAAACAGGTTGCGAAGTGTCTAAAGTTAATTGCTTTATTATGAAACATAAAGAAACAATTGGGTTAGCATTTTATAATGGTTTTAAAAGCGGTAAAAATATTCTTCTTGCTAAACAGTTAGAGGTATTAGGATTATAAAACAGATTAGTTATGGCAGGAGGCAGAATTGTTAAACCGCAGAAACCAATTGAAACACTTACGGTAAACGCAGAAGATATTACTTGGATTAAAGATATTTTAAAAGAATTGTCGGTAAAAGTAGAAACTATTGATAAAACGACAACAAAATTAAATACGACAATCGTTGGCGACCCTCAATACGGTCAGATTGGATTGGTAAATCAAGTAAAAAAACATAACGATTATATTGAAGCAGACAAAGGTTTTAAATCAAAATTAATCGGTGGAAGTATAGTTTTAGGTGGTCTTTGGACAATTCTTTTAAAGTTTTGGGAAAAAATATTTTAAAAAAAAAACTAAATGAGTGTAACAAAATCACAGTCGCCCAACATATCATCTCCCAACGGAAACTCATTAGCGGTTTTTGTTGATGGACTTACAGGCGTTTTAACGCTAAAAGATATTAACGGAGTAACACAACCTATCCAAGATTATATAGATGGTGGAGGTGGCGGTGGAACTACTGTTTACGCAGGAGATTCTCCAACAACAGTATTGGTTGAAAATTTTCCAATAGGTACTGATATTACAGGATTTACTTATGATGTGCTATTCCAAAATATATACGCACCTTATGTATTACCTGCTTTTACCTCTTTTAGTATTACGCAAACAACTCCTATCGAAGTAGGCACGACAATTACGGGATTAAAACAATATAGTTGGGTAATTTCTACAGCATCTAACTTACAAGCTAATAGCGTTTCGGTTATTGATGTTACGAATGGAAATACAGTATTGCAATCGGGAATAAGTAATACAAGTCCTCAAAACGTAAACATAGGCTCAGTTCAAAAAATAGTTTCGTCAAGCAATCAATGGAGAGCAACTGCAATTAACACGCAATCAAATGTGCTTACAAGTTTGGTAGCAACGGTTAATTGGTATTGGAAATTGTATTATGGAGTTAATGTTAATCCAACAATAACCGAAGCTCAAATAGAGGCTTTAACGGGCGTTTTAAGAGCGACTGCAGTTGGCGATTTTGTTTTTCCTGTATTAAACTATAAATATTTTTGCTTCCCCGATACTACTCCATTTACAGATGTAGGTGCTTTTAAAGATGTTGCTACAAATTTAGATGTGATAATGGCAGATAGCACAGACGATGCTTTTTATAGCACTACACAACCAAATGGTTTGTCTTATGGCATAAGAAGTGTCACTAACGCTCAAGGAATTACGGTAGATTACAGAGTTTACAGAACTAAATTTCAATTAGGTGGGGCGATAACAATTAGGGTTTCCTAATTTTAAAAAATAATAAGTTATGGCATATCCAAACGGCTCGATACCTTTAACGAGTAATATAGGCACTACTGCGAGTACGGATATATTTCCTACGCACATAGATAGTCTTGGTCAAGGTGGTCTTATGACTATGCTGACGGTTACGGATATGAACGCAATAACAACTGCTCGAAGAAAATTCGGTATGCAAGTTGCGGTAACAAGCGATTCAACTCCTGCCAACAATAAAGTATATATTTTAGCAAATATCGCTATGGGCGGTGTTAGTAATGTTGTTTCAAACAATTCAAATTGGATTGAATATTCTTCTTATAACGGTGCAAGTCCTTTTGAGTACGGAACTAATGATGCTATAAAACCTGTATTGGGTAGTAACACAGCTAGTGGTTGTTTGGCTACAATTGGTGGGGGTCAATGTAATACTGCTACGGGTGGTTGTTCAACAGTTGGAGGGGGGCAATGCAATACTTCTTGTAATACTTTGGCTACTATCGGAGGAGGGCTGTGTAATACTGCTTCGGGAACTTGCTCGACAGTTGGGGGGGGGTGTAACAACTCTTCATCAAATAGTTTCTCAACAATTAGCGGAGGTTGGTTTAATATTGCTTGTGCTGATAGTTCAACAGTTGGTGGAGGTGGTAACAATTTCGCAACTTGTGTTGGAGCAATTATTGGTGGTGGCGTTAGTAATTTTGCTTTGTGTTGTTACTCAACAATTGGTGGAGGGTTAACTAATTGTTCTTGTGGCATAGCATCAACAGTTGGAGGAGGTACTTTTAATAGTGCGTCTGCTACTAATTCTTCTATTGTTGGAGGTTGTTATAATAGAAATAATTCAAGACACTCAATAATTGGAGGAGGACATAGAAACGTAATTAAATCGCTCACTAACGAATGTTGCTCATTAGGAGTAACGATTGGCGGTGGAATTGGTCATAATACTTCGGGTGGTACTTTTAACACTACTACGGGAAATTTGACAGGTGTAGTTACTTGTTGTGATGCGGGTAAATTATCAACAATTGGTGGAGGTTTAAGAAATTGTGCTACGGGTTCTTATTCAACGATTAGCGGAGGATGTTGTAATATATCTTCCTGTTGTGGCACAACAGTTGGTGGTGGTTATTGCAATTGTGCATCAGGTAACAAGTCTGTAATAGGGGGCGGTAATCAAAATACTGCTTCGGGTTGTCTTTCTTTTATTGGAGGAGGTACTCAAAATACTGCTTGTGGAAATTATTCAACAGTTGGTGGAGGTTACTATAACTGTTCGATAGGTAATTTTTCAACAATTAGCGGGGGTTATCGTAATATTGTAAATACTATATACTCAACAGTTGGTGGTGGTTATTGCAATTGTGCAAATGGTAATTCTTCAACAATAGCAGGAGGACGTAATCAAAGTACCACAAGTGCTTACGCAACAGTTAGTGGGGGAGTTTCAAATACCGCATCAGGTATTTATTCAGTAGTTAGTGGAGGAAAATCTAATACCGCATCAGGTTGTTCTTCAATAGTTGTTGGGGGTTGTTTAAATACAGCTTCTTGTCTTTTTTCAAAAATTGGAGGAGGTCTTTGTAATTTAGCGTCAAATTTACATTCAATCGTAGGTGGTGGTTATTGCAATTCAGCATCGTGTATTTTCTCAATTGTAGGTGGTGGCTGTTGCAATTCAGCAGGGGGTACTCTTTCGGTTATAAATGGTGGTTGTTCTAATAACGTTTCAGAATGTGGTTCGACAATTGGTGGTGGTATTAGTAATCTTATTTCGGCTATTGGGTCGGTAATTTCAGGAGGTGTTAATAATTATTCTGCGGGTTGCCACTCGGTAATTGGTGGGGGACTTTGTAATTTTTCTTATGGTCTTTGTTCAATGATTGGGGGAGGTCATCAAAACAGAATATACGCATCACAAAACATAGAAGGTTACGGAAAAATAGCAGACGTTATAAATGGTGGTAGCTATAATAAAATATATTCCAATACTTATATAGGTGAAACTCCCGTAGGAGGTAACGTAATTTCGGGAGGATATGAAAACGTTATAACTGCTTATACGGGGAAAAATACAATTGGTGGCGGTTGTTTAAATTCAATTTACAATGGAGATTGGATTACAATTGGCGGTGGTTATAACAATTATGCTTCGAATAATTTAGCTACAATAGGCGGTGGAAGTTGTAATAACGCAACGAGTTTTAGCTCGACAATTAGTGGAGGAAATAGTAATATTGCTTCAAATTGTCTCTCAACAGTTGGTGGAGGAACAAGCAATACTGCTTCGGGTTTACATTCAACTGTTAGTGGAGGTTGTCTTAATATTGCAAATCAACAACATTCATTTATTGGCGGTGGTTATTGTAATACATCAAGTGGTTACACTTCTACAGTTGGTGGAGGTAGAAATAATACTTCATCTAATTCTCAAACAACAATTGGCGGAGGTATTGGAAATTCTGCTTGTGGTCTTAGGTCAAGTATTTTAGGTGGCTTTTGTAATACTGCGACAGGTTCTTATAGTGCTATTTTAGGAGGTCAAAATAATACAACAAATGCTTGTTCTGATGCAATGATTGTAGGTTCTAACAT
>Ga0181349_1001239_pt1 | contig 10972 bp, 7 predicted proteins | sample Su13VDMM110SD_FD_130106 | JGI IMG/M metagenome (GOLD analysis project Ga0181349, IMG submission 130106) | Freshwater viral communities from Lake Michigan, USA - Su13.VD.MM110.S.D | ecosystem: Environmental > Aquatic > Freshwater > Lake | place: USA: Michigan | collected 2013-07-16 | reverse complement strand
CATGCCACGCTGGTTACGTCAATTTACGTTTAACCAAATCAATGATTTTCATAAAAAAGAAAATGAAGCAAATGAAAATGCTTCTAATGGAGGTTCTAACAAATCCACACTAATGGATCCTTCCGGTAAAATTAGCCGTGAAAATTGGAACAGTGTTCCAAAACCTGTTACTCCCTCAGGTAAATCAACAAAGTATAAATAGTTAATATTTATAACAAATAAACATTTATAAATGGCAACTCCTACCCCAGAAGAAGAAATAAAAGCTTTAAAAGCAAAAATTGAACTGCAACTTAAATCTAATGTTTTATCAGCTATTCAAGTAGCAAATTTAACAAGTGCATATAATGCTGTTACAAATGGGGTAGGTGCGTTAGAAAGATATAGAGATCTATTAAAATCTAATCAACTTATTATAGATGATATAGCTGATGGGTTAGATTACGTGACTAAATCTTTTTTAGCAGATGTAGCTTATTTAACTAAAGGTAAATCTCTTTTAAATGACCATAAATCAGCTATAACCAAGTTAGCCCATATAGCTAAAGAAACATTAGATATAAGATTAGGAGAGCAAGCTATTGATGAAAAAAGATTTAAAAAACTTCAAGAGAATGTTAGAAAACAAATAGATAATTTAAAATCAGTTAGAGATCAATATATAATAGAAGGAAAAAGTACAGATGAAATAGACGCTCAAATAGCAGCCACAGAAAATCTCAAAATTGGATTCTCAGAAGTATCAAAAGTTAATGAAGCACTTAATAAACAATTAGGAGCAGCTCCAAAGTTAGTAGCAGGTATAGATAAAGCATTTCAAAAATTAGGTCTCCCTGATTTAGGTTTTAATACAGCTTTAGATGAAACAAAACAATTAGGTCAAGAAGCAGCTTCACAAGGAAACGAAGCATTTAAAAAATTCTCTCCAATGAAAACCCTTATAGGAAAAATTGGGAGTAATTTTAAAGAAATGTTTACTACTGCTAATCTTTTACAGGCTGGTATAGGATTTTTAATAGATGCATTAATTACAGCAGATAAAGGAGCAGGAGATTTAGCTAAAGGTTTCAACATGACCTATAATGAAGCCATGAATGTAAGAGAAGAACTTACATTTATAGGTAATTTATCTGGTGATGCTGCTTTAAACACAAGGGCACTACAAGAATCTATGATGGCTGTTGGTAAAGCTTTAGGCTCTAATGCTATGTTAAATAAAGAGGATTTAATTACTTTTACTAAATTAAGAGAACAAGCAGGTTTTACTAATGATGAATTATTAGGAATTGAAAAAACTACTTTAGCAACAGGAGGAAATTTAGAAGACAATGTTTCAAGTTTAATGCACGCTGCTAAAGTAACTGGCTTAAACAATAAAGTTTTACTAAATGAAAAAGACATAATGCGAGATGTTGCAGCAGCATCAGACTCAATTAAACTTTCATTAGGGGGTAGTGGTGAAAAATTAGGAGCAGCAGCAGCACAAGCAAAAGCTTTAGGAATGAGTTTATCACAAGTTGACAAAATAGCTGGCTCATTATTAAATTTTGAACAATCAATTAATGATGAAATTTCAGCAGAATTAATAACAGGTAAAGATTTAAATTTAGAACAAGCTCGTTTATATGCCTTAACTAATGACACAGAAGGATTGTCTAGAGAATTAGCTAAAAACTTTGGAACAGCAGCTGAATTTGGAAAAATGAATCGCATTCAACAAGAAGCAATAGCTGCTGCGGTAGGTATGCAACGTGATGAATTAGCTACTACTTTAACAGATCAAGAAGCATTAAAAGGACTGTCAGGTGACAAATTGAAAGATGCTCAAGCTGCTTTAGATTATGCTCGAGCTAGTGGAATGACTGAAAAGCAAATCGCTGACAAAAGTATGGACGATTTAATGAAACAACAAACTGTCCAAGAAAGATTTAATCAATCTGTTGAAAAATTAAAAGAAGTATTTATATCAATAGCAGAACCTGTTTTACAAATAGTATCTCCATTTGTAGACTTAGTTACTTCAATCCTTCCTGCAATAAATTTCGCTTTTATTCCAATTGCAGCAGTTTTAGGAGGAATAGCTACTACTATAACATACATAGTAGGTAGTGTATCTGCATTAATTGGTTTTTTTACTGGAGCTAATAAACAATTAAGTGGAATGCAAATAATTGTAGGTGCAATAGCAGGATTTTATTTGTTAATAAAAGGCTACCAACTTGCTTCAAATGTTCTAGCTGGAATTAGTTTAGGAATTGAAGCAACTAGAAATAACCTGGGAAAACAAAATTTACTATTGCAAAATAAAGGTTTAATAAAATCTGTAGGTACAGCTGTATCTAATACTATCTCAGCTTTTTCAAAACTTGGACCACCTGGAGTTGTAATGGGTGTAATAGCTGCAGCGGCAATTGTTGGAATGATGGCAAAATACATGGGTGACGGAAACTTTCCAGCAGAAGGGCAAGGCCCAGACAGAACTATTACTTCAAAAGGAACAATGTATAAACCAGCTAAAGAAGACAACATATATGTAACTCCTCAAAAGATGGTAGCTGTTGGTAATGCATCATTTAAAGGTAATGGTGGAGCAACTAATACTTCTCCTAATCAATTTCCACAACAATCTCCCCAATCTGCTCCAACACCAATGTATTTCACTATTAATCCTACAACACTAATATCTGGAATATCTGATGTACAAACTCAATATTACCAAACAGCATAAACTATGGGACTATTAACTATATATACCCTTCAAGGATCAACAATGTTAGGAAGTCTTCTTAATCCAGACTTAACAACACAGTATCCTGCTACGGTAACAGGCACACCAAATGCTTCTAATAATCCAGGAGGCCCAATTGTGCCTTTTCATCAAATATACAATTTTGCAAGAAATGGAGACACTTACTTAAATCACATAAACAATTTACTTGTAGACAATAGTGAATTATCAAATAACGCTAATACTCCATCTGTTTTAGCTATTACAAATTTAGACGTAGAAAATTCTGGTGTTCAAGGTGGACCTTTAAGTGACATTACTACTGTTTATTCACCCTTAAACACAGGTACTCCTACATCTACTGCTAATCCTGGAGCTGCTCCTACACGATTTACTCAACCATATTTACCTTCAAACACATATTTAACTAACAATCCTATTCAAGGTTTAGGAAGTGGTAAGTTAGACAATTCTTTAAACATTACAAATTTAGACGTTGAAGATTCTGGAGTAAATGGAGGATTTCCTACTGATCCACTTAATGATCCAACAGTATATCCTTTAACAACCACACACACTTCACCAATAAGAGGACATTTTGCTGAGCCATCAACATCTCCTTCAAAATTCACCCAAAGTTTTAGCCCAAATGGCACATATTTAACATTTATTGAAAGTGGAAAGGACAAATACGGTAAATCATATATTTAGTCATATTTATAACAAAAATACATACCATGGGACTCTTAAATCAACTTACAACTAACGGCTCTACATTTTCATATGGAAATGGAGTGACACCTCCTACTAATCAAGGAGCAACTACATTATCTAAATTACATGCTGACGGAGCAGCTCCAGGATACTCAGTAGATGGATCTGACTTTTCAACAGTGAATGCTGCTTATCAAGCCTACAATGATGGTGTAAATAACATTTTACCTCAACCATCACAATTAGACTTAAACGGATTAACTCCAACTCAATACCTTAACAACTTACCTCAATAGGCTATGCCACTAATAGATCTTACAACTAATCTAAGAGATCTTAAGTTTGGTAGAGATAGAGTTGCTGGAGGTAGCAGCAACCAACCTTATGTTCAATCTGACATTCCTGCTCCTGATAAAGAGTCAAGTGGATTAGGCTATTTAAATCAAGATTTTGTTGTAAGAGGAGGTCTTAAAGCAATTACTAATTCTGTTAAAGATGTTGAAAGACTAGGAAAATATTTTCTTGACATAAGAAATCCTAGTGGTCTTTTATTTATAGCAAAACAATATTTACTTTCTAGATTAGCAGTAAAAACTCAAGCTAGTAAATTGTTAAATGAAGGGGTATACACTCCATTAGGCACTTTAGCTCAAGCAGGAGGAGTAGCTTTTGGATTACACACTAACAAACAAGGACTAAATCCATTTGAAAATTTTAGAGTAGGAGCAGGAGCAACAGATCCTACATCATTGGGAGGATATTTTTTCGCTGTAACAGATACAAATACAGATAAACTCAGTCCAACAACAAAAACATCTACAACTACAACAACCCCATTCTCATTTACTCCTACATCAATAGTAAATGATATTGAAGGTATAGGTGGAGGTATAAAAACTTATAACATATCTACTACTACATCTACTATCACCACAAATAAACGAAATAGACTATTAGAATTATTTAATGATCTTTTAATTTCAGAAAAAATCCAAGAAGATATTATATCATATCCTGGAGGTCCAGGATCTATTTTAGGAATTGGAAAAACCAATATTAAATTTGCCACTGGTAATGGAAGAAATGATGTAAGAACAGGTAAAAATAATACAGAATTAAAAAACTCAGGTTTTTTTACTTCACAAGGAGGATATAATTATTCAGTTTTTTCCACTCCATTACATAAATTTATTAATAAAGAAAAACAAATTCCACTAGGTGTATCATTAGATATAATTGCCTCTTTTCCATTAGGCACACCACCATTTAATGAAGATAGTGATTATTTTAAACGAAGAATTTCTATCATTTCTAAAAATGAAAAAGCTGAAGAATTTGAATCTAAAGCTTTTAAAGCTGATCCAAATGAACCTCAAACAACATATCTTTATGGGCAAATTTTAAATATCCCTAATGTTAGAGATGGAACTGAAAAACCTTTAGGTCAATCAATTTATATAGGTAAAAATGGCATAACTACTCCTGGTGATTTTAGAGCATTATTAAGGATAATTAATCCTAAGTCAAAAAACAAAAATTTCTTTTCCCCTAATTATATAACACAAAATATAGAAGCAAAATTAGGAGACCCAGGAAATAGAAATGGCAAAGATTTACGATTTTATGATCAGGGAGCAACAGGTGGTGGAGCAGCATCCATTAACTCATACGATAAACTAAACCAATCTGTTATATATAGAAGTGAAGATGGTGAAAAAAATGATGTAAATAAAGACTTAGTTAAATTTAGAATAGGTGTTATAGACAATGATGAACCTTCTAAAAAAATATACATTCATTTTAGAGCTTTTTTAGACAGTATAAATGACTCATATAAAGCAGAGTGGCAAGGTGAAAGATATGTAGGAAGAGGAGAAAATTTTTACACTTATAGTGGATTTGACAGAACAGTTTCATTAGATTGGACAGTTGCTGCTCAATCAAAGGTAGAACTTATTCCTATGTATAAAAAATTAAATTTTTTAGCATCAGTTTGCGCCCCTGATTACAGCAAAACTGGTTATATGAGAGGAAACATTGTTACTTTAACTATAGGAGGATACTTTTATGAACAACCTGGTATTATAACTGGTTTTTCTTATGACATGAATGATGACAATGCTACTTGGGAAATTGGCATAGATAGTAAAGGAGAGGAGGATGAAAGTGTTAAAGAATTACCTCATTTAATAAAAGTTAAAGGATTTCAATTTATTCCAATTCATACTTTTGCACCAAGTTTACAAAATAATTCATATAATGATGAAAATGGTAATGTTTTATTATATGGTGCAGAAAGATATATTGCTTTAGAAAATAAAACAAATAATAAATATGGAGATGTTAATCCAAGAACAATATCAAAACCAAAACCAGAACCAGAACCAGAACCAGAACCACTACCAGAAGAACAAGTAGTTCTTCCCCCTCTTAATGGACAAACTTTTGATGTGAATGGAGCAGGAGGAAGTGCCCAACAACGTACAAATGAAATAAGTACTTTTAATGCAGGAAGTACAGGCACAACTCAAGGTAATAATTCTGCTATTAATGAATTTAAAAATGAACAAAGAAAGAGAACTCAAGCACAAATAGATATGGAAAATAAATTACATAAAGAACCTCATTGGTACGATAACTTCAACCCAGTCAATTGGTTTGACTAAACTTCTGATATTATGAACCGTTATCAAAACATATCCACTATTACAATTGATAAAAAACAAGTTTATCAAACTGTACGCTATCCTGAAATTCCTACCACAAGTGACGATATTTATGTGTACACAACTCAAGGTGACAGATTTGACGTTTTAGCAAATGTATACTATAAAGACAGTTCATTATGGTGGATTATATCAACAGCAAACACAGCAATAGCAGGAACAACATTACCTTCAGACTTGCCACAAGATTCTTTAGTTATACCTGAAGGACTACAAATAAGAATACCTGCTAATTATGTAGCAGTGTTAAATAGTTTTAAATTTTTAAACGGTTTATGATATGAACATTTTTGGAGAAGGTTTACCAGAACAAATAATAGGTCAAATAAATAGAAGACAACAAACCTATGGCTCAGGTTATGTAGATGGAAAAATAAGATTACCTGAAGAAATACTAGTACTAAATGCAAACACAGGATGGATTAAACTTTTATCTTCTGTTAACATACCTTCTCTTGAAACAAAAGCAATCAATAATCCTTCTATTAAACAATTAAATTTAGTAGGAGATGCCTTAGCAAAAACATATGTATTATTTAATGGAACAGAAGGTAGTACTGAAAGACTTAGAAGCGGAGTAAGTAATGAAAATTCATTTGGTGGAGACAATTATGCTTATGGCATAGGAGGAACAGACTTTGGTTTAAATCCAATGATGGGTATTACTTCTATGACTGTCAATCATGAAAATAGAGGTTCATTAAGACGAGCAGTTGTCAAAATAAGAGCTCACAATAAAGTTCAATTTGAAATAATAGATGTTTTATATTTACGTTTAGGATTTCAAGTTCTTTTAGAATGGGGAAATAGTATATATATTAATAATAAGGATAAATATGAATCTTCAAACAATTGGAGTTTAGCAGATGATTTTTTAAATGGTAAAGGAAATGTAAAAAATCCTCCTCCTGATGAAGGAGAAAAGTTTAAATATTTTAATTATGATGATTTTTTACAAAGAATTCATCAAAACAGATTAGATTCTCAAGGAAACTATGATGCAATGTTTGCTAAAGTTACTAATTTTCATTGGTCTGTAAACAAAGATGGAAGTTACGATATAGAAGTTAACTTAGCTAGCATTGGAGACATAATTGAGTCTTTAAAAGTAAACGTAGCTTCAAAGTCTCCAATTCAAACTAAAAAACAAAAAATAGATTTAGAATCAGAAGATATTCCTAAGCAACAACCATTTATCTTATCACGTGGAAAATCAGCCATTGGAGATTTTTTATCTATGCCTTTAATAGAAGTATCTGAAGCTGAGCGTGAACAAGCAAATAATATTATTGGAGAATTTAGTATAGCAGAAATAACAACAACAGGTGTAGCTATATTAGCAATTGTTGGAACAGGTTTGGCAATACCTGTAGTGAACATTGCTGTTGCAGCTGGTATTATAGCAGTAGCTGGGTTATATTTTGCTGCTAATGCTTTTTTAATAGCTGATGATGATAAAACAGCTGGTTATATATTTTTTGGACATAAGCAAGGTAATAATACAAATGATAGATGGTCAAGTGTTCCTTATTTACAAATTTTAAACGCTAAAAAATCACCTCCAATTAATATGAATATGAATCTTGATGAATTTAAAGATATACTTCAAAGAGATTTTATTAATATCAATTGGGATAATGCTATTGGAACAAATCTTGTCGGTTTAGAAGCAACAGATCCTTTTACATATGTAAGACTAGGAACATTTCTTCAATTTTTACAAGATGTTATTGTTTTCCAACAAAAAGGAGTATCAGCAAATTTACCAGCTAAACCCGGACTAAGATTTGACTATGATGTAGAAACAAACATCATGGATGCTTATGATAGACAAGTAAGTTTTGATCCAAAAATTTGTGTTGTTAACAGAACAATAGATCTTAATTTTAATCCTGCAAGTAAAGAATTTGATGATATATATACATTTCCATATGATTTTGCTCCAACAAATATAGGTGAATCTCCATCTGCTTTACCTCAAGATGGAGGAAAATACATAAGTGACAACCTTAAAACAATAGGAAGTTATGGTAAAATAATGAATATATTTGTTAACAGTAGATTTATTTTAGAAACTATAGAAAATAATAAAGATGAACAAGGAGATGTAATATTAATTGATTTTTTGCAAAAAATATTAGATGGAATAAGTGAAGGTTTAGGAGGATTAAACAATTTAGATGTTTTTATTGATGAAACACTTAACATGGTTAAAATTATAGACAAAAATCCTTTAAAAAATAGAGACACAGTATTAGAGTATATGAATAATAATATACCTCTTTTTCCATATGTTCATCAAGATTCATCTCAAAAAATTTCAACAGACCTTGCTAAATTTCAATTGTTTGGATACAGCGGCTCATCTGCTGGTTTTGTAAAAGACTTTACTTTTAAAACAGAACTTACACCTGCTTTTTCAACTATGATAACAGTAGGTGCAGCAGCAAATAGATCAGTAGTTGGAGAAGAAAACACTGCCTTATCTAGAATAAATAAAGGACTAGTAGATAGATATAAAGAAACAGTAGTAAATATAATTGATCCTAAAAAATTAAAAGAAGAAGGAGATAAATTACAAACGGCCATTGCAGAAACAGAAGAACTTTTAAAAATTAGAAATGAAGAATTTGAAAAATTTTTATATGATATGAGCTACACAGCTGAAGAGTATTCTAGTCAAGATGGTGTTGAATATAACATTGATGATATTAATTTACATAAAACATCTTTAAAAGAACTTATAGATTTAGAACAAAAATTAAAAGAACTAATTGCTAAAAGAGATAGTGAGCCTACACCTCTTCCTCTTAATACAAGAGATGGTTTTATACCTTTTAACCTATCTTTAACAATGGATGGGCTATCAGGTATGAAAATAAATGAAAAATTTACAGTTAACACTGATTTTTTACCTTCAAACTACCCAGAAACTGTAGAATTTTTAATTAAAAATTTAACACATGAAGTAATAGACAATAAATGGCTAACTAAAATAGATTCATATTGTATTTCTAAACAAGCAGAAACATTACCTGTGGTTAAAGCATCTCCATCCCCTACTCCTTCTCCAAAAACAGCACCACTACCAGTAAAAACACCTCCAGTAAAAAAAGAAGAACCAGCTAAAACACCTTCAGGACTAGTAACACCATGTGGAATTTCTACTGTAAGTTCACATCCAAAAACACCTTCAGGACCAGATGGTGACTATAGAGGAGGAATTACAAAATGGATAGGAAACATAGTTACGTCAGCTAAATGTAACCTAGATACTGTTACTTTTGATATTTATAATCCAACACCTCCTGTTCCTAATATTACTAAAAGTGGTAATATGGGATGTGCTGCAGCTGTTTCTTTAATATTCTATAGAGCTACAGGATACTCTATTACTCAAAAACAATCTCCTGTTCCTTCAACGTGGCCTATTGCTAATTTTCCTGGAAACGTAGGAACAACTGGTTTATATGCATTTTTTACTAACAATCCTTCATTATGGAAAAAATATGAATTAAAGGATGCTAAACCAGGAGACATTATTATAACTGAAAGATTTTCTAATACAGTAGCAGGCCATGTAGGTGTAGTAATAGACACTATAAATGTTGATGGAACATATGATGTAATTTCAAATTCATCTAGTGGATTTGATGGTTCTAGAAAAGGAACCATACAACAAAATTACACTATTAAAAAATGGATAAAGAAAGTTATGCCAAAAAATCCAACAAAAACATTTTGCTTTAGATATTCAGGAGGCTTTAGACCATAAAAAAATGTATTATCCAAAATCACAAATTAAAACAAATTTATACACAAATGGAAATCCACCAAGTGACATATATGTTCTTTCTACAGATAAAACAATATATATAGGATACTATTATAAAATTTCAAATGGAAAAGTATTTACTGGAAAGTCACCTTCTGATAAACCTAATATTTTACTAATTCCTCAACCAGTAGGTGAAGGACAAGATGTTATTTTAGAAAAAAATAATTTAGTTGAATTTAATTTATCTGAAGCATCAACAGAAATATCTAATTATATAAATTTAAAAAACATAGATGTTAACTTAATAATTTATCTTCCATCATCATCACCTAATCCCCCTAACTCTTTAGACTACACAAATAGAGGAATGAGAAGATATTTTTGCAAAAAAACAAACCAAACTATTTACTTAGAAATAAATAAAGATACATATGATAAACTAGTTAAAAAAGATAAATCAATTCTTTGGCAATTGTACCAACCTTTTACTTTAATATGGACACTTAAAGGCAACAGAGAACAAGTTGCTAAAAACAACCAAAATGTTGTTGAAAGAATTTCTAATCAACTAAACATGCCTATGTTAGCAGAATTTTTAAATAAAGATTACATAAAATACTATAAATATTCTGAAGCGTCCAATTTATACACTAAAGGAAATGAATTAAAAACTGTTCAAGACAATAAAATATACATAGGATTTTATCACATTCACCCTGACAAAGGATACATGGTTGGAGCAACTCACATTTTAGAACCTCATGCCTATTTGTCTCCTATTAATGGATTTTCTTACTCAGGCTTACCATTTAAAGACACTTCAAAACCATCTTCTACTTCAAACACCCCATCAACAGGTGGAGGAATGTCAGCTGGAGGAGGAATGTCAGGTGGCGGAGGATATTCTGGAGGTGGAGGAAGTTCAGGTGGCGGAGGATATTAAAAGACATACGGATTAGGACCGTTATAGCTTCGGCTATGAAAGCACCCAACAGATTCGCTATCTAGGGTGCTTTTACTTTTTTT
>Ga0181349_1001235_pt1 | contig 10987 bp, 15 predicted proteins | sample Su13VDMM110SD_FD_130106 | JGI IMG/M metagenome (GOLD analysis project Ga0181349, IMG submission 130106) | Freshwater viral communities from Lake Michigan, USA - Su13.VD.MM110.S.D | ecosystem: Environmental > Aquatic > Freshwater > Lake | place: USA: Michigan | collected 2013-07-16 | reverse complement strand
GTATACTAACGGCATGACAAAAGACAATACAGTGCATTTTGAAAAATCAGTTCCTGTTACCGAGTCCGACGAGGACGCAATGAATCGTATCCGCGAGCGTTTTGACATCCTGACAGAGATGACAAAGGCCACGGTGTCTGGTGACATCCGTGCAATGATTGTATCCGGTCCACCTGGAGTTGGCAAGAGTTACGGTGTTGAAACTGAAATTGAAAAGGCATGTTTGTTTGACAAACTTGCAGGGAAACGTCTACGTGCAGAAGTGGTCAAAGGAAGTGCCACCCCCATTGGCTTGTACCAAACATTATACAAATACTCAGATGAGAATTGTGTCATTGTGTTTGACGACTGTGACAGCATTTTGCTGGACGATGTGGCTCTTAACTTGCTGAAGGGTGCTCTTGACTCCGGCAAGAAACGTGTTATCTCCTGGTTGAGTGAGAGCAGTGCCTTGCGCCGCGAAGGTATCCCAGATCGTTTCGAGTTCAAGGGTTCGGTAATCTTTATTACCAACTTGAAGTTTGACCAAATGAAATCGCAAAAATTGCGTGATCACTTGGATGCATTGCAAAGCCGTTGTCACTATCTGGACTTGACCTTGGACTCACAGCGTGACAAATTGTTGCGTATTAAACAAATTGCCAAAGATGGTGTACTGTTCCAGGACTACGAGTTTGAAGAGGCTGTGCAAGATGACATCATTGACTTCATGCTTGTGAACAAGGATCGTTTACGTGAATTGAGCCTGCGTATGGCGCTGAAGATTGCAGACCTGCGCAAGATGTCAGTGCTAAACTGGAAACGTTTAGCAGAGACAACTTGTATGAAGGTTGCCTAATATGGCTTGGTGGGGGTGTGATACTGTTAATCTTTGTAGGGCGTCCCGGCCTAGCAGTAGTTCTAGCATTTTTAATTTTATTTTTTGGAGATTGAAATGGCAGGAAAAGCAAAAAGCATTTACCTAACAATCACACTAAAAGGTGATCATAAAGCAGTTTTTCGCAAGATGTTTTTTGATGCCAAAGCATATAATGAATATGTGAAATCGGAAGAGTTTCAGGCCAAATGGCCCGCAGATGAATATACTTTAGTAAAGGAAACCTACTGATGTACGAAGTTTATGAAGGTGATTTTTTGTTGTTCACAACAGATGACATGGACGAAGTAGAATACTACCGGATTGAAGGATATATTGTAAAACGCATTGAAGAATAACCCTCCAAGGTTATCTCAGAGCATTGGTTGGCTCCGGCTCTGAGTTTTATAACAGGTACCCTTAAAAAAGGTACCTGTTTTTTTATTCTATATGTATAGGAAAAGTTTTTTGTTTATTTCTGCTGGTAGACAAGTAATCAATTGCTTCTAATAGGTTTGATTTTATTGTACTTAATCTATATAGACCACGTGTGACAGGCCAGTGATATTTTATAGCATGTTTGTGTGTCTCTATTCTTCTTCTAAAACGTTCGGCAATAGTTAGGTCTGGATTCTTAGGATTGAACCATAAGTATTCTTTGTCTCCCAGCATGCTAATACCCAAATCTGGTATTTGCATGGCCACCGGAGCATGTTCTAAAATGCTTAAGGTGCTACCTAACTCAATACCAGTTATGGTTCCACTCGCTACGAACTTTTGCCAACGTGGAAATAATTCCAATGTTTCCAGATGGTCTTGTTCGGTCTCATTTATCCATCCAGTAACCATTAGTAGTCTGCATTTTATTCCGTGACTTTTGAATTCTTCTAAGAACCATTCTGCGTCATCGGTGGTGTGTTTTTTGTTCATATCAAATCGAACACGATCACTGCCTGTTTCTAATCCTATTATTAGAAAATTTAGCCCGGCATCGACCATTTTTTTAATGTGAGATGCATTAACACTGCTTTTGGAACGGAAAATATATTGTCCTTGCCATTTAAATTGTGCGTACGGGTAAAGGATTTTGTAGTTGATCAATAAATCACACAACTCATTTAGCATTTTCATACTGCCATTAATCAAACTGTCCGTAAAGTAGAAATCAGTGACCCCATGTCTTTCAAACTGTGTGGTCATTTCATTAAACACACTTTGGGCACTGCGATATCGATATTTTTTCCATTGATGTCCTATGTCACAATAGGCACAGTTACGTACACACCCACGACTGGCCGTGATAAAAAAGTTAGGTTGGTCAATATATGGATATTGATCAATGGGCAGTTTTCTATAATCAGGAATAACCACGTGGCGGTCTAGATCCTCAATCTGTTCAAAGTCATAGTTGTTGATGCCTGGTCCAGATCCTCCCTTAATCCAGGTTCTAAATGTGATCTCGGCTTCGTTAACTATATAATGATCAATAAGTTGATTTTCAATTTGAGATTGTGTCCATTCTTTGTCTACCAGTCCTTGTCCTCCTAGTAACACCAGGCAATTGCTTTGGGCTTTGATACTTGCACACATCAGTTCACACACCGGTTGACTCCATTTACTTAATAATGACAGGGCAAACACAGTATTAGGGTACTGAGAAATTTGTTGTTTTATTACAGAATGTATTAATTCTTTTAATTTTTCTAATGTGTTGTGGTCAATGCGACGAGTTATACAATAGTTGTCAATACCTTCAAAGTCATTTGGAAGTTGTTGCCATATCAGCAAACTTAAATCAATACAATTGTAGTCAATCCGCTCTTGGTTGCAGATTTCGGCCAGCGTGGCTAGACTCAATGGAGGCCGATGAATTTCATACCGTGGCAAATTGATCAAACAAATGTGCATGCTCATTCAAAATCCTTTCTATTTCAGCTAACTCTTCAATGTCTTTTGTATAATTAAACAACTTATCAGAAGTGGTGTTTATTATAAATTTAGACGCCACAGGATTGGCAGTTGGTTTAACACAATTACATATAATCCATTCATACACTGGGAAACCAAATTCAATGCTGATGTTGCCGTTGTGTCCAAAGTAATCAGTTTGTAAGTGGTCTCCGTCCTCAGTGACAAATCTACAAACATCAAACATCCAATTTTTAATGCTAACAGAATTTAATTCGATATTTAACAGTTTTACGGCACGATCCTTTGTAATGACATTGCCAATGGCTTCAACGTCCCAAACACCATTTACTCCAAAACATTTATTCATGTGTTTAATCAATATTTGATTGGTTACTTCTGCTGGCAATTGAAACCGAATTGTTTGCAATTCTTGCACAATTCCGTTAAAATAAATAGTGTCGTTCCCGATGACTTCTATATAAGGCCAATCATTACAAAAATGTCCTTGCACAGTAATTACTACATCTATTGTTTCCATTTTATCCTATGAAAAAAGTTGTTATTACCCTTACTAATAATCACAGTGATTACGAGTTGCGGTTTGATCTCTTGAAAACAAGTATAACACAGAAGTGGTTAAAACACCTAAATTTATTTATACAGGCTGGGCAACCATGGGACGATATACAAAGATTTTATAATTTTCCAAATACACAATACACTCGTGAACGAGTATCCGAACATTTACATTATTTGGTTAATATCATCTACAGTTACGCTCCGGGCGTGATTCAAAAAAAAATTGGAAACAATATTTCACAAGATGATTTAAATTATCTGCATCATGTGTTTGAAGTATATCACGGGTTGTATGATCAACAATCCAATAATGAGTTCTTTTCCAACGCCCCGGTCCAAGTACAAAATGCCCTAGGCGATCTGAACATTTGGATACACCGTTACGAAACTTTAAACTCATTTCCTAGATTTGTAGCAACTTGGAAATATAAACCTTATCGAGATTTGATAATAGATAATGAATTTCATTTATTTACTTTACATGAAGACTGGGGTGACCTAAGACTAAATTATTGTGAGATTGGTAAAACATTGTACGACCTCTGGCACGACAATGATCAATACATTGCGCCCGACTCATTTAGACCACAGCATCACATGTGTTTTGATTTTACAGTGCGATTTTCAGAATCATCTAAAGAAAATTCACAAGATATTGAAAAAAATATTTGGAAGTATTTTGATAAAAATCAAGAGTTTTTTCAATCACAAGGTTATAAAAAATACGACCCTAAATTGAGTTTGGGCAGTGTTACAATGGGCAAACTAATTCAAACCCAATCTAAAGAACAAATAATAGATATGATTTCAAAACATCAATGTTTGAAAAGCATCAAGGTTTTATAATTTTAATTTTTCCTGTATAATACATGATGAAACAATGCACAATACAAATCCGTGACGAAGTAAACATCCGACTAGAAGGAATAGATCTAGATGCCCGCAAAGCCTTGGTTACGGCTTTCAAATATGATGTACCCTATGCACGTTATTTGCCAGCAGTGAGACTGGGACGCTGGGACGGCAAGGTTTCGTACTTTCAACTTGGTGGTAGCAGTTATACAAATCTCTTGCCTGAAATTATTCCTATACTTGAAAAGTTCAATTACGATATAGTCCTGGATGATCAAAGAGATTATTCCACCACCTTTGAGTTTGAGCAGGTGCGTGAGGATTCATTTGCACATATCAAGTGGCCCAAGGGACATCCACAAGCAGGCTCTCCCATCGTCATGCGAGATTATCAAGTTGAGATTGTCAACAACTTCTTGGCCAATCCTCAGTGTCTGCAGGAAGTGGCCACAGGTGCAGGTAAAACAATCATGACAGCAGCCTTATCAAATGCTGTGACCCCTTATGGACGAAGCATTGTTATTGTGCCCAACAAGAGTCTTGTGACACAGACAGAATGTGACTACATCAACATGGCTCAAGATGTGGGTGTGTTCTTTGGCGACAGAAAAGAATATGGACGCCAACACACCATATGCACTTGGCAAAGTCTAAATGTCTTGTTAAAGAACACCAAAGCAGGCACAGGTGAAGTAACCATTGGGGAGTTCCTGGAAGGTGTGGTATGCGTTATTGTAGACGAAGTACACATGGCCAAAGCAGATGCACTCAAAACCTTGCTGACAGGTGTGATGGCTAGAGTGCCAATTCGCTGGGGATTGACAGGAACCATACCCAAAGAAAAGTTTGAAAGCCAGGCCTTGTTGGTGGGACTTGGTCCTGTGATTGGTCGCTTGAGTGCCAGCGAACTACAACACCAAGGTGTACTGGCCAACTGTCATGTGAACATTGTGCAACTGGTGGATCACGTGGAGTATAAAGAGTATCAATCGGAACTTAAATACTTGCTTGAAGAGTCGGGACGACTGGACACCATGGCAGACCTGATCCGCCGGGTAAACGAAACCGGTAACACCCTGGTGCTTGTGGACCGAGTGGCCGCAGGCAACGCATTGGTAGAACGCCTGGGCGATCGTGCTGTGTTTGTAAGCGGTGCGACCAAAGCAAAAGATAGACAAGATGAATATGATGAAGTTGCAGACAGCACTGATAAGATTATTGTGGCTACCTATGGTGTTGCCGCTGTGGGTATTAATATCCCTAGGATTTTTAATTTGGTTCTTATTGAACCCGGCAAAAGTTTTGTCCGTGTTATTCAAAGTATTGGACGAGGTATAAGAAAAGCCAAAGACAAAGATCATGTGCAAATTTGGGACATAACTTCGACCTGTAAGTTTGCCAAACGACACTTGACCAAACGCAAACAGTTCTACAAAGAAGCCAACTATCCATTCTCAGCAGAGAAACTGGAATGGATGAAGATAGCATAATGGGCACACAAATTTTTGAGCGACTTAAAAAACACATGCCCGAGCAAACTTCTGGTGTGTTTGTCGAGATTGGAAGTGACAGATTTGAAGGTAGTACAACAATACTGGCAAACTTGGCACAGGAACATGGAACCAAGTTGATCTCGGTTGATCTGTCAGATGACGCTAAAACTAGATTACAAGACACTCTTGACAATGTTGAATTTGTAGTACAACCAGGCAGTGCATGGGCCCGGGAGTTTGCGTCCAAGCACACAGATATTGCATTGGTATATCTGGACAATTTTGATTACACATATGACATAAGAGAAATTGCCACTCGCGATATAACCAAAAAACAAATTGCTGAGTATGCTAGACAAGGAATTGAGATGAATAATGTCAATTGCCAGGTTGAACACATGAAACAATTACTAGCATTACAATCATTATTTCACGACAATACCATGGTAATGTTTGATGACACATACCAATTTAATGATTGTTGGATTGGTAAATGTGGACCTTGTGTGATTTACTTGCTGTCCCAAGGTTATGAAGTTCTAGAATGGACCACAGATTGTGGCGTGATCATGAAAAAAAGATCTTGACTTTTAGTTTTAAATCCTGTATTATAACAACATGCGAATATTAACACTTGACAACACCTACTATGATCTAAATCACTTGCCCGAGGAAGTGGATGACATGCGTTTTGCCATACTTGACAACTCGAATCCAGCAGATCCAGACTATCACTTTATTCCGCTAATCTTTTTAGAATCGTTTAATGCACCTGCCTTGGTATTGCGTATTGGAACTCAAACAATCAAAATGCCCATGGACTGGCAGATCTTAATTGGTGAACCCGACGTTGGTGATCTTGAAGTGCTACCGTTGACTTCGATCAATGATAGAGGGTTCAAAGTATTCCAATTCAATCCTCTAAGCAGTTACAGACCCTCCTTCCCGGATATTGAAATCTTAGATGTGTATCATGAAGTCAATTGGTACGCACCCAAACTCAAGAACGGTCAAATGTTGGCCGTGCCCTTGAACGATGATGCCGAACCCGACTGTGTGTACTTTGTGAAAGACGTCAGTCGCAACTGTGAGATCGTCAACTACAATCTTGCCTGGTAATGTCACAACTCAAACCTGACACCAAGTACATATACGAACGTGCCAATGGTGTGGTTTATGCTCGGGAGTTTGGCGCTGATCCAGGTGATCGAACAGTAGTAGGATATGATTATGATCCTATTTCCGGTCACAAGATCAACCACGATTCAAGGACAGCAGATGGTAGACCTTTGTATGATCATATACAAGAAAACAAGATGTGGGGCGAGATTCGACGTGCCGCCCCAACCAATCCCACTTTACAAGACGCCCTGGATCGTGTTATAATGATCTATCAGCTGGGTAAGGTAGAGAAGTAATGTTAGAAAATTTAAATTCTTACAATTTTGAATTATTTCAGACAACATTTAAATATAGTGATATCTACCAACAACTTGCTGCAGATTTTGAAGAAGAAAATTTAGTTTGGGACAAATTTTTTACACCCAACAAATTACAAATTGACCAAAAAATAAAAAGAGGTCATACCCCACGAGCACAATGTAGTAACAAGTTTACGGCATCAGTATTTTATTATTTGTTACCTCTTTTGAAAATAGAATATGATTACATTTATGACCTAGGCTGTGGTGCTAACCTGTTTAAACCATATATACCCAGACTTGTAGGCATTGGAGCAGAATGGTTACATATTAAAAACGGTTACGAAAAAATAAAAGATGCAAGTTGGCCTAATATAACACTTCCGCAAGATTTTGATAATTTACCTAGCATGATTAAATCTGAATGTTTTATGATACATAACCTTCCAACAATCGATGATGTAGGATTTTATGGTGACATATATGGATATTTTGATGAGGTTTATGTGCAACAAAACACACTTAGTTTCCAAGCAATATTTTCAATATGTGCTTTACACTTTTGTCCACTGAGTCAATTCAAAAAAATTGTTTTAGACTTTGCGTCCTTAGTAAAACTTGGTGGAAAGGGATTTTTAGCATTGAATATACAACGGATGATAGAAAAAACATCAACACAATTTTTAGTTCAAGAATTTGCAACGCCAACACCTACTTTGTTGCAGTATGACCAATATTTAAGAAAAGAGTTATCAACATGCAATTTAGAATTTTTAATAATAGATATTGACCTAAGTATGCCTTGGTATTTTACAGATTTGAATGGAAACATAAGATTGGTTTTTCAAAAATGAGCGATCGACTTAACATTGCCAACGAAATGCGTATGTTTGACCGCAAGGTCAGATCATTCTACGACGATTTAACTCCCGAAGAGCGCAAGAAGTTTTCAAACTATCTCATGATACGTTGGGGATCGGCAGTGGAAGGATCAAGAGAGTTGCAAGAGTTCTATGTTATTAGTTGCAACGAACGCCTGAACAAACATTTTTTTGATGTGGGCAAACATCCTCGATTGCAGTGGCTCATGGCCACAAGTGTAAGCCCAGGCTTAGGCACACCAAGACATCCCTGGATTGCTCCGCGGAAGAAAGAAGCAGGACTCAGTGCAAAACGCAAAGCACTGATAGCAATGTATCCCTCGTACAAAGATGACGAGATAGACGTCATGTGTGAGATCACAACACAAAAAGAAATAGACGCATATAATCGTGCTGCCGGGAATGACAAAAAATGATCAACCATGTAGTTGTTAACGGTTGTAGTTACCATGAAAGTTATGCTCGTGGGCAAGGCCACCTGGACCTGGCACAACGTCTGGGATTCATAGATGAGCATAATATACCACAAGCATCTAGCTTGGCCATCGGGGGTAGTGCCAACAGCAGAATACTGCGCACCACTCTCAAACACAGTTATCAAGCATTGATTAACGACTATTTGACAAACTACATCCAACAGCATAAAATACTAGAATAATGCACGAAAAATTGTTTAACCTAGTAGACATCGATAATTTAACTCTATGTTATAGCATTGTGCATCCTTCTCAACTGACAGGCAATAGATCAAAAGATATTGATTTTTTGCAAAATCACAGTGGCCAGAAAAAAATATTAATAACAGCGGATACTGACCCATACCCTTCTAAGTTGTATGATTATTGGTTATCTCTTAGCAACGAGATTCCGAACAGGATTAAAATACTAACTAGCAATCTTGATGTATTTTTTCAAGACAGTGAGTTGATTTATTTTCCTACATGGATGCTTAACCAACTATTACAAAAAAATTACCAAACCACTAACAAAAAATTTAGATTTAGTTTTTTATCTAGCCAGGCTAGATTTCATAGATTATATTTTTTTCAACAAGTAAAGCAGTATCTTACTGATAGTGATTGTTTTGCAGTATATGCTACAAATTATGATTTTCAAAAATTGTTTGTAACAGATGCTGGCATTAAATATCTAGGTCGTGCAGAAAACTTAACAGCAGACACTCCATATTTTTCCTCCGCTGCAAATGATAGGATTAAAGAATTCTTTAACAGTACCACAACACAACAACAGACACAATTTAACAACCAACACAATGCGTTTGCATCGATGTTTAATATCACTGGAGAATCTAATATCGACGATGATTTTGTATTCTTATCAGAAAAAACTTGGAAACCAATACAAAGTCGCTGTTTGTTTTTTACCTTGGGAAACATAGACTCTGCCAAATTACTAACCAATCTGGGATTTTTGTTGTTTGATAAGGACAATCAGTCGTTGACTTTATTGGACAAAATCAATTACATTAGTAATGTAATGAGAGACTGGGATTTAGACACATGCCAGCAACTTTATAAAAATAATATAGATTTAGTAGAATACAATTATGCTCGATTGCATAGTAAAGAATTAAAAACTCTCTTCAAAACATATCTTCAAGAAAGATTAGAGTTATAAATGACATTCACGTGTGAGTATTGCAAAAAAACTTTTATTAAAGAAACTTCACTCTTGGTGCATTCCTGTGAGCCCAAGCGCAGAAGACTGGCTCGAGACGAAGCAGGTGTACGCATGGGATTTCAGGCCTACATCCGGTTCTACGAAACCATGCAAGGATCGGCCAAGAACAAAACACATGATGACTTTTGTGACTCACCTTATTACAGGGCATTTGTCAAGTTTGGAAACTATTGTGTAAACACCCATGTGATTGCTCCCCCACGTTTTATGACATGGTTGTTAAAAGCACAAAAGAAGATCGATCACTGGTGTAGCGACAAGGTGTACACTGAATACTTAATAGAATACCTGCGTGTGGAAGCAGTGGATGATGCTCTAGCCCGAGCAATTGAACACAGCATGAGATGGGCAGAAGAAACAGGCAATCCCCCACATGATTGGATGCGATATGGCAACACCAATAGTCTATGTTATGCTGTCACAGCCGGACGCATAAGTCCCTGGGTGATTTACAATTCAGAGTCTGGACAAAAGTTTCTAAGCGAACTGAGCACAGAACAAGTGGCCATGGTCTGGCCCTACATTGACTCGGACGCCTGGCAAAAGAAATTCACAAACTATCCAGCGGATCAAGAGTATGTGAAAGATATATTGAACAAAGCAGGATGGTAATGAGCGCAGATATTGACATTGACTTTGCCGACAGAGAAACGGTGTTGCGATTGATTCAGCATGTGCCTGCACGACAAAGCAATGGCAAGAAGCACAATTCGGGTATCTATGTTACAGACATTCCCTGGGATCCTGTTAATAGTTGCGCCGCAATAGATTACGAAGAAGCAGAACAACGTGGATATTTTAAATTGGACTTCCTAAACATGAGTGTGTATCAGTTGGTCCGTGATCCTGCACACTATGAACAAATGCTCACAGCCACCCCACCTTGGGAAAGACTGTGGACCGATCATGCCTGGGCCGGTCAACTGGTACACGTGGGTAACTATACTGACTTACTCAAAAAAATGCGTCCAGATTCAATACCCCGGATGGCGGCATTTATCAGTATTATTCGTCCAGGCAAAGCACATTTACAGACACGCCCTTGGCAAGAAGTATTTGAGAGTGTGTGGGACGGCGACGAATCTCGAGGCTACACATTTAAGAAAAGCCATAGTATTTCCTACGCAGCCCTGGTGGCGCTACATATGAATCTGCTCAATCAAGACGTCGTACCAGTGTAATCGATTTTCTCTTGCCTTTTCTGCGCACTATGTCCAGCAAACTACACGCAGGACCGTGCAAGATTTCAAGATCTTTGTTGACAAAGGTTCGCAGAGTATACCTAAACTGATT
>Ga0181349_1001232_pt1 | contig 10997 bp, 7 predicted proteins | sample Su13VDMM110SD_FD_130106 | JGI IMG/M metagenome (GOLD analysis project Ga0181349, IMG submission 130106) | Freshwater viral communities from Lake Michigan, USA - Su13.VD.MM110.S.D | ecosystem: Environmental > Aquatic > Freshwater > Lake | place: USA: Michigan | collected 2013-07-16 | reverse complement strand
AGGTACGAGCCAGCACTCTCATCTTTAACCGCAACAATTCATCGTGCGCGTACTTTTCAGTTGAATAATAAATTGCAGATTCCACTGGTTTAGTGTTGATGGGTTCTGGGCTAAATTTAATTAGAACCTTGCCATTTGGCTCACGATTTTTATCAATCAATTCGTTCATGACAACTTCCTTTTTAAGTTAGTCACTGTTCCTGTTTTTATGTAACTTGGTTTGTCAATAAATGATGCCCACAAATTCATCAATTGCCGTCTCTTGTCGAGCAAGTCAGTCCTTTGGTAAGCCTCTTTCACTGAATCACCCACCGCATGACCTGAGGCTACTTTACGAATTTCGTCTGGGTAAGCCGTTTGTTCCGCCGCCCAGTCACGAAATGTGCTTCTAAAACCGTGTGGCACAGCTTCAACCGTTAACTCGTCGCGATCACGCATTCTTCGCATAAGTTGGCTCAAGGTCATGTCTGATAGAGCTTTGCCAGTTGGGCTTGCAAAGACAATATTTGTTCCTGCCATGATTGGCAGAGCTTTTAAAAGTTTGATAGCCTGCGGTTGTAGGGGAACCCTGTGCTCTTGTCTTGCCTTGGTGTGTTCTGCTGGAATTACCCATACTTGCTTGTCAAAGTCAATTTCTGACCACTCAGCAACCCTTACAGACCTAGACCGCACTGCCGTCAGAATCAAAAATTCCAGTGCTTTGGCGCTGATGCTTTCGTTTTTGCGAAGCTTGACCATGAAGTCTCCTGCCAAGGCGTATGGCAGTGCTGGGTGGTGCTCAACTTTTTGAATTTTTTTGGGGGAAGGTAGTTGTGTATCAAGGTAGCCAGTCCACTGGGCAGGATTGTTGCCAGTTCGATATTCATTGACTGTCGCAAAATCCAAAACGGTTTTGATTCGTCCCAAAAGGCGCTTTGCTGTTTCAGTTTTGACGAACCAAAATTTTCCAGTCTGACCATCTGCCGTGGTGGTGTCTTGCTCCAAAACGTTCTTGACATCCCGCATGGCAATATCTGACGCCAGCATTTTTCCAATCACAGGAAAGGCATAGGTTTCAAGAGTGGCAGGCCACTGTTTGCGATGTTTGTCACTGGAGTAATCGCTGGCATGCGCCTCCATGTAGGCAATGGCGCACTCACGGAAGGTTTTGTTCTTGGAGGCCGCTGAGAGCAACGCACTACGCTCAAAACGTTTTTTGGCCTTGAGGTTGACCCCTTGCTTGGCTTGAACGACCAGTTTTTTGGCCTGCTCACGTGCTTCTGCAAGCGAGACCTGTGGGTATGGGCCAAGTCCTATAGGTTGACGTTGATCCCCTACCTTGACACGCAAAATCCATGACCGAGGAATCTGAGCGCCTTCCTTGGCTGGTTTGCGCACCTGAAGCAGTAGGCCAGCAACACCTCCGACGGCATGCCAACCAGTACGCACAATGCGCCTTACTTGAAGGTCATTCAGCGGGGGAGCTATCTTTGGCATTTCATCCTACATACCTTTAATGTTGGTATTGAATGGTAGCCGATGGCGGTACTTGCAACAAGTTATTTGTTAAAAAACCATATAGATATTGGATTATTGGTATAAATTGGGGGGCATTGAAATCAGGTTTTGGCAGACTCCGTTTCCGCCAGCTACTCAATGAATACGCCCCTTACGGGGCGTTTTCGTTTGCTACATACCATAAAACATACCAATAAGTTGCCGCCTGAATCGACTGCCTGATTGGTTCTTGCTTTACAAATTTTTATATTGAACCTGTTGGCAATGACCCGCACCACAAGCCAAAAGGTTGGAGTGATTACCGAATCGGTTTTAGAGCCAGAATCTTTTTTGCATCATCAAGCGAGGGGATGTTGATCCAGTGCCCTGAGCGAAAAAATTTCTGCCTTGGTAAAAACCGCCAAAAGGTTCCTTTTACCCACCCATTGACTGTTCGGTACGCCTCAACGTCCCACACCCATTTGTCAACAATACAAATTTGACCAACAGGAAAGCGCTTGTTGCTGGAAAAATAAAAAAGTATCAGGTTAAGCAGATACTCGCGTGTTGAAAACGAGTAGTAGTGGCCACCAAAGAAGGTGCTGTTAGTTTGGGGGTAGCAGGCATCAACAATGGTCTTTGCGTCTTCAATGACGGTTAAATCGTCGATGTCTGGGCATATGTTTGCATACCAATGCTCAGGGCCATGAATCTCTGAGCGAGTTCCACCCCAAAGGGTTTGACGTCTGCCATCTTGCTTGGGAAATAAAGACATTTAAAACTCCAATTTAGCCACTTTGACGAATGTCTGGGTGTGGCAATCAGGAACAAATCCACCCATGAAAAAAGCCCTCGTCAAGAGGGCTGAAACCCGCTTGGTTGCCTGTTAGGCCGCATCCAGCTTTCCGCTGTGACCACCTTGCCCGGGTGGGGCAGGTTGGCGGTGGGTTAACCACTCTCTTGATGATTCATTACCTTAACGCTACAGGACTTGATCTGGTTGACCGTAGGCAATTAACCACCTAGCGATCAACGTCTTTTTAACATTCCTCAAATTCCCATGAAGCGCATACGCATGTGCGCGATGCGTGCTGAAAGCCGCATCTTGCTAAGGTACACAAAATCCATTTTCTCAAGGGAGAAGAAACGTGTGTGTAAGTGAGAGGCCATTCACAGCAATGCCTCCTCGATTGTAATAAGAGGTGTAATCCAAAGTAACTTTAGATTTGTAGGTGCTTAACATGCTCATACCCAAACCATATCCCAAGCCATTAGTAGTATCTGAATACTTGCCGCCAGTAACGTTTGGCCCCTTAAACTGTCTTGATAGGTGAGTCAATCCAACTCTGGCAAATAGATCAATGCCAGAACCTAGGTTAATTTCTGGTTTATAAAAAACGCCCAAAATATATGGAATGCTGGATTCGAGATAACTACCATTGACCTGTTCCTTACTCGATCTCACATTTACAGATGCCATTGCTTCAAAGTTGTTCCTAGATAAAGCAAACTTCACATTTTCTGTGTTGAAGCTGATACCTCCATCTTCTGTGTAGTGAAGTTTTGAGTAGCCAACATCAAAATTTAATGGCTCTGAATGCACACCAACTGCAAAAAGACCAGCAACCAAAAACATTCCCAGTTTTGTAGGATTTTTCATAAAAACTTTCCAAAGTGACATGCATGTGATTCGGTGTCGTTAGGAGAAGCTTTACCAATTTTTACTATATTCAAATTTAAATTATTGTTGTGTAGCTATATGTGATTAATTAAAAGCCTAATTAGTCCATGACGCGCATGCGCGTGTGCGCGATGTGTGCTGACATGGGTGGGACGGGAGCGCACACAAAAACTCCAGCAGACGGGGAGTAACTATCTGCAGTGACTACCTTGCCATTGTGGAAAGCCGGCATGGGAAAAGCTAGTAGCTAGACACTGAATCCTGAGAAGGTTTTACAAATATGTCAAAAGAATTGTTCTTTCTACGTTGCTCAACTTCACTACACGCAAATTAGCCCCGCAGCAGCTTCAAGACAGATTGCTGGCTGATATTGGCCTGCGCCAAAACCGCGGTCGTTCCCTGTTGCATGATTTGGGTCTTAACCAACTCAGTTGAAACGGATGCGTAGTCAGAGTCTTCAATTTGGCTGCGTGAAGCAGACAAGTTCATAGACACATTGTTCAAGTTGTTGATGACATGGTCAAGGCGGTTCATCACTGCGCCCATGGTGGCGCGTGTTTGGTTAACCTTGTCCATGGCCGTGTCAAGTTTTTTCAACACCTCTTGTGCCGCAACAATGGAGCTGATGAAGGTGCGTGTCAAAGCCTTACCTTGAAGGTTAGGGCCGCCTGGAAGCGCATCAGGAACAGCAGAGCCTGCTGGCAGCGGGTCTAGGTCGGCATCCCAAGTGATTTCACCAGTGATGGGACCACCCTTGCCAAAGTCAGCCAAGTCAATATTGATTTTTTGGCCTTCATTGGCACCGACTTGGAAAGCCAAGCGGCCTGTGCGTGGGGGCGACATTTTGCTGGTGGCCTCATCGACCTCACCGCCAAAAGTACCTTGCGAGAAGCCCAAATTCAAGAAGTTGGCTTCTTCTTTAAAACCGTTGCTACCTGGCTCAACTTTGATGGCCTTCTCAGACTGCAAAGAAACAGAGGCATAAACCGTTGCTGCGCTGGTGGTGTTGATGTTTCCGCCTGTCACCGCTGTCACACCATTGGGTGTGTGGGTCACAGTGCCTTCGCCTAAGCCAAAGCTGCCTGCATTAACCTTGGTGCTGTCGAACCACACAGACACATTTCGTCCGTCAACTGCTTGCAATGTGACGCCACCGTTGCCGTTATCAACTGCATCCACACCAATCAAACCAGCATTGGCATGAATTGCGTTAACCACAGCTGTGCGGCGTTCTGCCTGCGTCTGAGTGGTTGACATGGTGATGGGAATGTTTTTTCCGTTGATGAACAATGACACCGTATTGTCAGCAGTCGCCGCCAATGTGGCCGCTGAAGGCAGACCTGTATCGGTGACATCGCCGTTGATTTTCACTGGCACAGTCACTGCGGTCACACCGGTTTCTGCAGTGCTTGCATTGATGGCCGCTGCTGTTGCAATCGCACTCGCCACAGCCTTGCTGGTCACGCTTTGTGTCACTGACAACGTGTCATCGGCGGGTGAAGCGGGTCGGATTGCGACACCGTTGATCATCAAATCATTGATGCCCAAGCTCTTGATATCGCCGACCGCGCTCACCTCAGGACGTACCTTGGTGGTGACGGTACTCAGTATCTTGCTGTCATAGATGCCGGTCTTCAAACCTGCACGTTGGACATTGCCGTTGGTGGCTGTGGTGATGTTGACGGGGATTTCAACCATGCTCTCTAAAGAGAAAGTACCGGTTTGCACGCCTTGCTTCAAACCTGTGAGTCGGGCAAAGTCAATATCGCTGCTTGCTGTGTTGAAAGTTACCTCAACGTTTCGGCCATCATCTGCCACCAACATGATGCCCTTGCTGTCGGTCAATGAGTCTATGGCGCGAATACCGGTTTGGGCAGAAATAAAGTTGATGGCGTTGACCGCTGCGATACGTGAGTCGCGTGGGTTGTCCAGCACGGTGTTGATCATCGGTGTGGTGAAACCATTGATGTTTAAAGTACCTTTGGCTTGTCCTGTGCCACTCATGGCCGCACCGGTCATGATGGTGGGGTTGACTGTGGCGTGAACGCCAGTGGCTATTGTTTTTTCATTGATCGCCGCAGCTTTGGCAATCGCACTGGCAATTTGGTTACCAGATTGTGGAGATACGGTGTCATCCACTTCACGTGAGGCGCCAATAGGTATATAATTGACGATTAAATCACTTGCGTACATCTGCTCTAAGCTGGGTAACGTACGGCTAACGCTCAAGCCCACCACGTCGCCTGAAGCAAATTCAGCCATATCTGCGCTTGAGTTTTGTTGAGTCAAGGTGACATCGCCACCCGACAAAATATTGATACCAGCGCGTTCCAAAAGTGTTTTGTTGATGGTGATCACGCCGTTGGCGACAGCGACCGCATTGTTGACATTGAGGTCCAAGATTTGACCGTCGTCCAAAGTGAAAGTGGCAGAACTAACTGAAGTGTCTCCACCCGCGACGACAGATAAAGATCCCGACTTGGCAAAAGCACCTGCACCTGTTAAGACGATGCCGCCACCTGTAGCGCCTTGTTTGGCGGTTGGCGTGGACACAGTAGGTGAAAGGGCAACTTGTCCACCTGCCACCGTGGTGCCGCTAGAGACGGTGATGTCGGTGACGTTAGAGAAGCGTGTGGTGCTGGTAAAGGTGACATTGCTGCTGCCAGAGACATTGCCAGAATTGAAGGCCGACAAGGTTCCGCTGTAATTACCTTTGGTGCTGGGTCCTGTTGTTGCGCCGCTGACGATGTTGGCAAACGCAGCAGCGACTTCAGCGCCGCTGTTTGCCACCATGGCTGTATAGGTCAAGCCAGCCACGGTGACAGTTTGGCCCTTGCCCATTGCGGGGAAAGTCAGGGTAGGGTTTTCTGTGATGCCCATCGGATCAGGACCTTTGCCATCTACCGTGGTAACTACCGGCGCGACAAAAGTGGACGTCACTGTTAAATCGTTGACATTGGTGTTGGTGGTTGGCGTGGTGAATCTGACTTGCCCTAGATTCAGCGCATTTTGGCTAAAGACCAATTTGGATTTGATGGCCTGTGCCTGCGCCCCGCTAAAGTTCATAGGGTTAACTGCACTGATTTCAATATTGTCAACATATAGACTTGCACCAGCAAACTGTCGACCACTGGCATCCCATGAACCTGAAACAAAGGCGAATCTGTAAGTGCCGCTGTTTTGTACGGTGTGACTGTTGTTGGCCCAATCGGTTTGAAATCCTGGCATACCCTCCGCCGCGCCGGTGCGGTTAAGCATCAACTCGTTGTTGCCGTTATCAATATTTATCAGGTAGGCTACAATGTCATAGGAATCTCCTCCCCCGACCGCTTTCCAATCGAAGCTCACGGTGTCGCCCGATCCTAGAGTAGCCGAACTGTTGCTGACAATGGCTGGTCCATGGACAACTCCACCTATTCCAGGAGGAGTATTTATAACCCCAAATAAAATTGAATTGAGTTGAACAGATAAGCCGCTGCCTGTTGAGTTGTCTGTCGACAAGGTGGTGGTGTAGTCACCATAGCTTAGTGATGACGCCTCTAACCCCCCACTGGCCGTGGTGGTGTCGATGATGGTGGGAAAGCCGCCTAGGGTTGATGTGCCATCGAGTCTGATGCGGCTGTTGGTTGCGGTCCATCCATCAATGACGCTGCTGCCTGCTGTTCCGGTATCGAAATTGGTATTTTGAAAGGTGACGATGTAGTTGAAGCGCATCACTCCTGTCGAGCCGTTAACGGTGGCGTCAGCTTGCGCTATCAGGTTGGCGCTGGTGCCGTCTCCCAGATACATATTGCCACCTACGATAGAAATTTCGCCACTGGCAATATTGGCCGAGGCGTCGCTGGCCAAAGTGATGGCTTCACCTGTTCGGGTGCTGTCAAAGAACTCAATATAAGTAGATGCTTCACGGCTCTGAATATTGGCGATAGCGGTCGTTGCATCGCTGGCAAAACCCTGCAAAGCGCCTGTAAACGTCCCCTTCACGGCGTTACCTGCAGCAATCAAGTTCGCAGGCGTGTTTGGTTGAATGTTGGCGAAGGCATGCGCTACATCGGCAGCGGTGTTGTTCATTGTTGCGGTGTAAGTTAGACCTGCCACAGTAACTGACTGGCCAGTAACTAGGGGATCAAAGGTTATCGCTGAGGATTCTGTTGATAATCCGGATCCTTGGATTGTGGTCACAGGAGGGGGAGGTCCACTTACCACCACAGATACGTTGTTGACGTTTGTTTCTGGAGTAGTGCTTGTAAACTCAACATTCGTTGCTGAAGCCGTTTGTGAAGAAAAGCTGGTCAATTTTCCTATAAAGGTTCCCTTAGGGGCACTTAATTGATTGGCTGTTGTGCCGTCTGCGAGGTTTGAAAAGGCAGCAGCAACTTCTGAGGCTGTGTTGTCAGAGTTGGCCTTGTAAGTCAGTCCTGCAATGGTGATGGACCGACCATTCAATAGCGGTGTAAAACTTACTGTTGAGTGTTCTGTGATCGCGCCCGTTACTGTTTGGGAGTTGGTGCTGGCCAATTGTGCAGTGACCTTAACTTGGTCAGTCCCGATAGGCTCGGAGGTTGTTTTGTAAACCGGTTTAATGCCTACACGCTCACCTGCGCTGCCACTTAACACGGGGAAACCATTCCACTCGGTGTTGTCGGCAATTTGAACGATTTGCTTCTTCAGTTGTTGAAATTCCAGATCCAAGTAACTGCGCTGCTCGTTGTTATTGGTGTCGTTGGATGCTTGAACCGCCAACTCACGCATACGTTGCAGCATGTCAGTGATTTCGTTAGTTGCACCCTCTGCGGTCTGAATTAAACCGATGGCGTCATGTGTATTTCGAACAGCTTGGTTCATGCTGCGGATTTGGTGGGTCATTCGAGTGGCAATAGCCATACCCGCCGCGTCGTCGCGTGACGAATTGATGCGCTTGCCTGTGGACAATTGCTGCATAGCCACTTGCTGGTTTCGCTCAGTTGATTTGAGCGCCGCCTGCGAGAACAATGCTTTAACGTTGGTATTGATTACGGCCATGACGATAAATGGTTAACTCCTTTATTAAAGCAAGAATTATTCCACTTTATATCTTTATTTATACTTTTATATGATTAAAAAAATAAATAAAATAGTATTTATTAATTAATATTTTAATCGGGGGAAGCTATCTAGTTAACTGTTACAGCTGGCCCAACCAGCGAATGACGCGTGTCAATGACACCTAAAACCCCATGACGCGCATGCGCATGTGCGCGATGCGTGCTGACTTTTTAACTTAAAACAATGGCGAGGATCAACCCTTTGTATCTGTTGTAATTAAACATCTGAAAAATGGAATTTATTCATCAAATTAAGCAAATAAGTAACATAAATGATAAATTCGTCAATCGACGACAAACTCATTGGAAATTTCATGAATAAACTTTTTGCTTGCTTGCTTCTCATTGGTACTACCGGCCTGGCCTCTGCCCAAGTGTCTAATTTCACAGGTCTGTCCGGTGCAGTGAATCTTTCTTCAGTTTCATCACGCACAGAAGTCGATTCACAATTTCAACTTGGTGGTGATAACTGGGGTGGCTCTGTACAAGCCGCTTATGGATTAGAGTTGTCTAGCTCTTCCGTCATTGGTTTTGGTTTGAATTATTCATTGGGCAACAGCAAATCTGGTGCCACCTATGATAATAAAGTTGCTACAAATACCGCAAATATTAAAAATCAATATTCTTTTTACCTGGAACCAGGCTCGCTCTTGAGTGACAACACGCTTTTATACGGCAAAATCTCCGTCGAAAAAGGGAAATTCGCTGTCACGTCAATACCTGCTTCGGATAGTTTCAGCAAATCAATTAGTGGCACTGGTTATGGTGCTGGTTTGCGTCATATGTTGGATAAGAGTAAGTTCGTTCAGGTGGAATTCATGAAGGTTGGTTACAAAACCATCACCGCCCCAGACAGTACCACCAAGATTAAAAGTTCCACCACCTTGGGTACTATCGGTATTGGCATGAAGTTTTAAGCTTCAACCGACCTACAAAAATCCACCTCAGGGTGGATTTTTTTTGCCAACACTTTTCCCAGATTTATCGTATTCTTCGGACTCAACTGCTGTTTATGCTCCGCATCAGGGCAGGCATCCATCTCTTTGTCAGTTGATAAACCCCACGACGCATGCGCACGATACGTGTACCCAAACTCATCGGCTTGCCATCCGTTTCAACCACTGAGACCGTTTAAATCGCTGTTTGGCGAGGTTTGACAGGTATTCCCTTCCACTTGCTAGTAACCAAGCTTGGAAGCCCTCTATAGCCCGTTCTCGCTGACCAGATGCCATTCGCTGGCGCGTGGCTTGGGCAATCGCTTGGCGGCCCGCAGGAGTTTTGGGGCCAGTGCTCATACCCCCATGGTTCTTGCACCTCCCATTAGCCAGCGCCTTAGCTTTACAGGGCTGTCCTGTGCTTCTTGCATGTGCCCCGCATTTGAGCTTCTGTGTCATCACTGCTCCTTCGAGAATCGTTTGGGCATAGGTGTTGCAATCAAGGTATTTAACTACCTTGAAACTCTGCCACCCAAGCCGACCCGTAAGGCCCTGCTGGATCAGTGTTTTGGGCACACGGCAGTAAATGTCAGTTGCTCCATCAGTCCATGAAATCCATGGTCGACCATGTATCCAAGCCAGCCCTCATCACGGTAACTCTTGATGTCAAATTGTTGGCCGATACCCTTGGTTGTCGTCGCCATCTCTTTCAAGAGTCGATCAAACCTCTCTGTGGTCATGTCGGGTGGTTTTTGAAGGGCCAAGTGAACGTGCGGATGGTCACCATAAGCCCCATCTCCCGCAAAGGCTACTGATGCAATCCTGAGGCCTTTGCGCTTTGTTCCATGTTTGTAGATGCGTCGATTGATGCGGTTAAGAAAGAGGCGACAACGTCGAGCTACCTGTTCCTTGTTTATTTCGTGGTTGTTAGCTGAGCAATGCATCGTCAAAGTTACTACGTGCGTCCAGTCAGCTAATCTTGAAAGCCACCGAATTTTTTGTTGTCGATATTCGCTTTCATTGGTACTGATCAAAATAGGGCTTGGACAAGCTCCATAATTCAGGGTTGGTAAAAGTCCATCCATCACTTTTGACTTCGGCGTAATTCAGCTTCGGCAAGCCACTTGTCTACCTCAACACACTTCCAAGCCAATATTGAGTTACCAAGCTTGACTGGTTTTGGGAACGCCCCCTTCTTGACCAGCCGCCAAATAGTTGTTGATGAAATTGGAAGATAACCGGGCCTTCCAGCCTTGGTTGCAAGTTGTTTGATGCGAATGTAATTTTGCATTTGAATTCACCACTGTGCTGAACAAAACTGCAGTCTGACAGTGAATAAATTGCTAAACGATTAATTACAACTTGGCTTCATGAAAAAAGATGTAATAAATCAAAGAGTAATTTTTTACAAAGCATGAAAGTTTTACTTTTCGACCGTACCTTTTGCTAAGTAGTATTGGGCTCTCAGTGCCTCATTTGGAATTTCGGCGTCTTTTAAAAGCGACTGCCAAGGCTGACTTATTGCAAGATTTTTACAAGCTCGATTTATCCCATTATTTGAGTCTATCGGATCAACCATTCGGTCAACTTCGTTCAGTAATAGAAGCCTGATTTGATTGTTCCACTTCAATTTTCTGCCAGCTTTTTTTGGCTCAGGATATTTCAATTGAGCAAGTCTCAGGGCAAGATAAAACCACCTTTCTGGATCATCGTTATCAAGATCAAAGGTACGAGCCAGCACTCTCATCTTTAACCGCAACAATTCATCGTGCGCGTACTTTTCAGTTGAATAATAAATTGCAGATTCCACTGGTTTAGTGT
>Ga0181349_1001229_pt1 | contig 11014 bp, 15 predicted proteins | sample Su13VDMM110SD_FD_130106 | JGI IMG/M metagenome (GOLD analysis project Ga0181349, IMG submission 130106) | Freshwater viral communities from Lake Michigan, USA - Su13.VD.MM110.S.D | ecosystem: Environmental > Aquatic > Freshwater > Lake | place: USA: Michigan | collected 2013-07-16 | reverse complement strand
TCCTTGAATACCAGTGGTGCCCAGGCTTACTTCAGCAGGCAAAGTCACTGTGTGTGCAGTGTTGGTGATGTTTATGACCACTCGCACCCAACCAGCTGAATTGTTGGCAGGCCAGTTAGAGAAACCTAATGAGATGCTGCCTGTGGTACTCACACGCTGATAATGTCCTGCTGTATAGTCGATACTGACCAAGCCCAGAGTGGTTGCAATCTGTACTGATGTTGCGCTAAAATCTTGTATCTTGGCTGCATAGATCAAGGCATCATTCATGTTGTTGTCCAAAGTGCTGCCAGTCAGTGCCTGTTTGAGCACAGCTTTGTTCTGTAGTTCAGTAATTTCGTCAGCAGCATACTGAAAGTTGGTTTTGGTATTGGTAAAATTATCACGAAACCCTTTGGTGTTGTTGGGTTGCCCAGCAACTGGATAGTCGCCGTTGATGTCTTGGGGATTGATTTGACTGGTCATGTTGTTCCTTTGCTATGCAGCAGTTGTAGATATTTATTAGAATTCAGAATCCGCTAAATAATCCAAAGGTCCTTGAACAATGCAGAAGAAAACAAAAAGTATCCTGGAAGAACTAGACACATTGTACGAAGAAAAGTATGCTGAACGTGACCGTCGGTATATTATTGAAAATCGTGCCAGCAATGTGATTGCTTCCGCCGTCCGTTTGATAGAACAAATTGAGGCAGAATTCCCCAGCGATCAAGCAGACAATCTCACACGCAAATTGCTCAATGCCATAAGAACCAAAGACTCTGGAAAGTTCTCCAGATCAGTAAGGAAAACCGATGCAGATTCATGAAATAACACAACGCCCAGTCAATGAAGTACTGGGTGCAATGGCCAAAACTCTAGGCGGGGCTTTGTTGAACAAAGCAGTGTCAGCTGTAGATCCAGGCTTTGCTCAAGACAATCAACCTGACAAAGTTGCCCCGGGACAACAGCAAGCCACTGCCATGAAAATGAATGCTGGTCTAGTCCAAGCCTTGGCCAAGAAAGCACAAGAAACCTGGACCAGTGAAGTGCAGAACATGATTGTGACCAGTGAGCCCAAGATCATGAGTGCGTCTCAACTCAAAGTGCCCACAGTTGAAGCTGAACTACAAGGACTGATCAACAGTCTAGCTCGATTTGACGTAACCCAATTGGCAGCAGCCAAAGATACCACTGGTCAAAGTCAGGCCACAATCAAAGAACTAATGAAGGCCAAGGAAGAAGTGGTCAACGCCACTATGGCTCCCAAAGTTGATCCTGCTGCAATGAGTCGTGCTTGGACCAGTCTAGCTACCATGATTTCTCAAGCACAAAACGTCAAGCAATTTGCAGCGCCAACAGCTGGTGGCGTACAACCAGCAAAAATCACATTTGATCAGCAAGGTGAGATATTGTACAACAACAAACCGTTTGACGCCAGAGACCCCAGCCATGTCATGGCCCAACAACTTCAGGCCAAGGCTATTCCTAAACCATGAAACTACTAAACACACTACTGGAAGGCGGCAACGTCTTCAAGGACAAGCAAGGTCAGCCGCTGACACAACGCATCAATCAAGCAGATGTACCTGCCACTATCGCGTATCTTGAAAAAGTTCTAGGTATGGATTTCCCTGAAGAACGTTGGCTAGGATCTACAGGTCGCAAGCCCACATCTGGAGACTTAGATTTGGCTGTGGATCTCAGTGAAATCAACAAAGATCAACTTGCTGCCAAGCTCACGCAGTTTGTACAAAATCAAAAACAAGATCCACGTGAATGGGTCAAAAAAGCTGGAGAAGTGCATTTCCGTACTCCCATTGCCGGCGATCCCAACAAAGGTTATGTGCAAACAGACTTTATGTTTTTTCCTGATCTGGACTGGGGTACATTCTTCTATGGTGGCGCAGAAGGATCCAACTACAAAGGCATGAATCGCAATGTGTTGATGTCAAGCATTGCCAAAGCTCTGGGTCTCAAAGTAGGTGCCAATGGTATGCTTAGTCGTGCTACAAACGAATTGGTCAAAGGCGGTCAAGATCCCAACTATGTGGCCAAGGTCCTGCTGGGCCCTGCGTTCACAAAAGAAAACTTAAAGAATGTTGAAAGCATTTACACAGCACTCAGCAACGATCCTGACCGAGAAGTCAAACTAAAAGACTTCCGTGAATATCTAGCACGTGAAGGCCTACAGGAGCCACAACAACCCATGGCCGAAGATGATGTGGGCTTCTTGGGCCGACTGCGAGACCGTATTGTGAATCAAGGCATGATGCCCTTGGTAGAAGCCCCGGGTCGCAACAATCCCTATGAACTGTATGAAGCCGAAGCTGCCGGCGTAGGCGGCAGAGCCAAGGGCATTGAACACCTGGAAGATCTAGTGTTTCGTAAAGGCACTCAAGGTATTGTTGACGCACTGGAAATTGTAAAGCACGCCACAGAGCAACCCTCAACAACTACCGCCAAGTGGGACGGTAAACCTGCTGTGATTTTTGGTCGTAAGCCTAGTACAGGTGAGTTTGTGCTCACAGACGGATCAGGATTTGAAGCCAAGGGCTATGATGGTCTTGCAACAAGTCCGCGCATGATGGCCGATATACAAAACAAACGATCAGGCGATAGAACTGAACTGATTCAGTTGTATGCCACACTATTCCCAATACTAGAAGCAGCATTGCCTGATAGCTTCCGTGGCTATGTCAAAGGAGATCTGTTGTACATGCAAACACCTCCAGAGATAGCAGGAAACTATGTGTTCCGTCCCAACACTATTGAATACAAGATTCCGGCTAAAAGTTCCTTGGGACAACGAATTGGCAACAGCAACATAGGTATTGCTATTCATAGCATGTATGCAGATGCTGGCGATGCACGCCAGCCCTTGAGCGGAGTCAAGTTCAATGATGTACCTGGGCTCATGCTGGAACGTCCTGCTACTCCAAAATCGTTGGCTACCGATTCTGCCAAAGTCACTCAATTAAAACAACTGGTTCGTTCCAGCGGCCAGGCAATCAATACCTTGTTTAACCCTGTGGAACTGCGTGCCAACAAGATCACTGACTTGGCCAAACTGTGTGTGGACTATATCAATACCAAGGTAGGCACACCTTTGAATCCACAAACACTGCTGCCAGAGTTTGGCGAGTGGCTCAAGACCAAAGTAACACCGCAAAAGTTCCGTAACATAGTGGAATACCTGCAGAGCCCTACATCAAACACACAAGCTATTGCTGCTGCATTTACTGCATTTTTGTTGTTGCATGACATCAAGATGGATATTCTGAAGCAGGCCGATCTTGAGCATCCTGGACAAGAGGGCTGGGTAATGGCCACCCCTGCAGGCTATGCCAAAGCAGTAAATCGCTTTGATCCCAATGCTTTTGCTGCCCAAAATCGCCAGCAAAACAATCCTCAAAAGGCTTGATTTTTGCCAAAGACATAAATAAGTGTAGGGCTAAAGCCCACTAACTTAAAGGAAAATCAAAATGGCATTCATTACCCCAGTAAACGGCGACGCACAACCAGTATTCGCCATCGACGTTCGTAGTCCAGTTGCAGCTGGTGCTTCTACCGCAGCTACTCCAGTAAACCCTGCTGGTCCCAAGCTGGACTTCTTCAGCGTAACTGCTAACACATCAGTTGCTGCACAACAAGACACACAGGAATACGTTGCTAACGTTATTCAAGCTGTTCAACAAACATGTACAGTGGCTATGTATCAAGTTGACGGAACACTGATCAGCTTTGGCGTGTTCCCAACAGGTGCATTTGCTAATGCAACTACCAACACATCATCTGCTGAATTTTTGGCTGCTGCTAACATCACTTACACTGGTTTCCAGTTGAACAGTGCTGCTAGCGTTGGTTTCAAACTGGCTACTTCCTAATCACTAGCTGATTAAACAACAGCCCAGGGTAGAAATATCCTGGGCTTTTTGTTGGCCGTTAAATACCCGTAGAATGAAAATCATATGTAGAACTTTTTTTGATTGCAGTGCTACTGGAGTAACTGGTCATTTTAGGCCCAGTCAGGTGCCATTCAACGATCGTGCTGGCGGCATGGTTCAGGATCAACGAACCTGGAACTATGCTAGAAATCAACAGCGCAATTGGGAAACTCTGAATCAATTGATTAGTTTGCGAACTCAGCCAATGTCGGTGACCAGCTTGGGACACAGCAACGGCGTTTGGAGTTTTGAATTTGAAGTAGAATCTAGCTTGGTATACAGTGAATTGGGACAAGAAAACGACATTACTGTGTTGGTAAACGAGTGCGAGGGTGTGCCCATGATAGTGGGACTCAACGAAACTCAGACTCAACATTCGGTGCTGATCACTCAGGGATCTGACCAAAACATTTGGTTTGATACCATAAATACGTCATTGGAGATTTGACATGGTCGACACAACTGACATTGAAAAAAAGAGTTTGGAAGCCCACGTTGAATTGTGTGCTGAACGCTACAAGATGCTGGAACTCAGGCTGGAATCGGTAGATGACAAAATCGTGCAAGTTCACACAGACATTTCTGGCATTGCAACCACAGTCAGCATGATGGCGGAAAAACGCAACGATCAACTGATCGGATGGGGCATTGGCATAATCGGCGCCTTGGTATCCACAGTGGTGTGGTTGATGACCCAATACGTATTCAAATGATTCGCAGCGAAAAACTTGAACGTTTTGCTACCAAAGAAATTCAGAGTTTAGCTGGCAAACTCATTGTGCCTGACGGCAAAAATGGCTATAACGCATTTGGCAAGTATCATGTGATACCCAATACAGATCATGTAGCAGTCGATATCAAAAATAGAGATTCCTTAACTTTTGGCAGCAAACGCAGTGCCATCAGTTGGTGTGTAGCCGACCACTTGAACCAGCACGCACTAGCACGCAGCATTCATTTGCTGGACAACAAAAAACACAGCCTAGCGGCGGACATACAATGCCGACGGGCTCTAGCCGAAAGAAGTCACAGCCAAGACTTTTATGATTCAGTCACAACCAAGATACAAAGCAAGGTTGAGTACTATAATGCATTGACCAATGAATTAGAGAAATGTATTAATTCGGCTAAATATTGGCAAATAAGAGGATTCTCCAATGAAACTGAACGACCTGGCCGCACCGCGTCCCACAAAGCAAATCGCCAAAGTATTTGAAAGTTACTTTGGTACCAACATCAAGTTTGAAAGCTTAAACCGCAGTCAAACTCGAAATCTGTTGACTCGTGTGCAAGGCTTGCTCAAAGAGCATCGTAGCACATCGTCTAGACACACCAGCGAACAAAACCCCAGTTATCTCAAACTGGTAATGTTGGAGCAGGCTCTAGCTCAACGAGTAAAAGAAAACATGCCTCCTGTTGCTGCACCGCAACCTGCAGCCGCCGGTCAGCCCAAACCTGCTGTGGCAGGCGCTGCCGCCAAAGATCCCAAACTTGCGGCCGCACTCAAGAAGAGTCAGGCAGGACAAACACTAAATCCTGAAGAACAAAAAATGGTGGCTGGTGCTGCCATGATGGCACAAGAAAGTCGTCTACGCCGTGCATATCGCATGCTGAAAGAAAGCGAAGTACAACAGGCTCAAGTGGTGTTGGCTGCACAAGACATGGTTGACAAGATGCAAGGCATGTTGGAAGACGTCAGCGAACTGCAATTCAAAGAGTTGCCTGCTCTAGTTGATTCTATCAAGAATCAAGTGGGCATCGACCAAGCCACACAGTTCAACGGTGATGCTAGTGCTGCACTCAGTGGTCTGATGCAAAACCTGCAGGCTGCCAAGCAACAACTAGACCAAGCCCTGGGCGTGGTAACTGGTACTGCTGCTCCTGCTGCACCCGATGCTGCTGCAATGGGTGCCCAAGCCGGTGCTGCCGCTGGAGCCGAACTAGGCGCTGAAGCTGGAGCCGAACTAGGCGCTGAAGCTGGCATGGATGACCTAGATGCCATCGGCGCCGAAGCTGGTGCTGACATGGCTGCAGAACCTGCTGGTGCTGCTCTAGGCCGTGCTCGTAGATAATGAAAATATTTGAAGTAGCCGGAGACTCATCTACACCCAGTCCTGACCAATTGTTGGGACTGGTGCAGTTTCTTGCAGGTCGCGCAGATGATACCAGTGCGCCAAAACAAATCAGTGTAGATGCATTCGTAAACTTGGCGCAAAGCCTGGACATCAATGTAAACAAAAACAACGTTCAAGAAATTGTGGGACAACCTCCACTCAGCAGTGTACTTGAACCGTTGGACCCCAGCACCAACCAAATCATGTTCAAAGGTGCCGAAACAGGTGAACCTGTCAAAATGCCTGTGAACAAAGCACAAGATATCGTGGCCGCGGCAGCCAAATCGGCAATGAAGCGAGATCGATAACTGGTTGACTTAAACCAGTGCATAGTGTATAATACACTATAGGAGTTTTAAAATGATCAAATTTATTGCAACAACTGTGGTAGCACTTTCGTTTACAACACCAGTACTGGCCTGGGGTGACCGTGAACAGGGTGCATTGGCTGGTATCGTGGGCACTCTGCTGTGGCAGCGACTAGACAATCATAGTCAACCTCAGCCAAGACCTCAAGTGATTTATCAACCTGTGTATATTCCGCCTACTGTAATCTATCAGTATCCGCAGGCCTTGCCTGAGCGCCAGTGTTATGTGGTGCGTGAAACTCGCAACTACAACGGCACCTACACTAGAGAGATCCAATGTCATGGCCTACAGTGAAAAAGTTGTAGATCATTATGAAAATCCCCGGAATGTCGGATCTTTTGACAAGACTGATACTGATATTGGTACTGGTATGGTTGGCGCACCTGCTTGCGGCGATGTGATGAAGCTACAAATAAAGGTTGATCATGATACAGGTATTATTACAGATGCAAAATTTAAAACGTATGGCTGCGGCTCGGCTATTGCGAGCTCGAGCCTCATTACAGAGTGGGTCAAAGGCATGCACATCGACCAAGCCGGATCAATCAAAAACTCCGACATCGCCGAAGAATTGGCCTTACCCCCCGTGAAGATTCACTGTTCAATACTTGCTGAAGACGCCATCAAAGCCGCAGTAGACGACTATCGCAAACGTCATACCAATACAGCTCAGTCGCACTGAGCATCATGCAATCATGCAGTATGAAATCAGCCATTTGCACCTTGAACTCAGCAGTCTGTGCAACGCTCGCTGTCCGCTTTGCCCCCGCAATTTTCAAGGGTTTCCTGCCAACATGGGCTATGAGGAAACCAATCTTGACCTAGACTCTGTGCAGAAAAGTTTGCCTCCTGAATTGTTGAGCAAGGTAAATTTTGTTCTGATCAATGGCAACTTTGGAGATTTTGTAATGAATCCCCAAAGTGTTGAAATTATCCAATATCTCAAGCAGCATATTCATAGCTATGGTAAAATAGAAGTACATACCAATGGCAGTGCTCGTGATCGACAGTTTTGGACTGACCTTGGCAATATGAATATCAGAATCAAGTTCAACATTGACGGCATCGGTGATACCAACAACTTGTATAGACAAGATACCAACTTTGATACCATCGTAAAAAATGCTCAGACTTTTATCGCAGCCGGCGGATATGCCATGTGGAATATGACAATATTTGATCACAACAAAGATCAAGTTGAATCAGTTAAAGTCATGGCCAAAGAACTGGGCTTTGCTGAAAGTATATTCAGAGATACTGATCGAGACCGTGGCCCTGTTTACAATAGAAAAGGCAAGAAAATTCATTGGCTCAAAGATGATTGGACCTGGTCTGATCAAATTGATGAATCTTTTATTCAACAACGAATTGTTGATGCTCAGAGTTGGCCACCAAACAGCCCACAACACAAGACTATATCCTGTTGGGCTAAAAAAGATAAATCTGTTTATATTGCTGCCGATGGTCACGTATATCCCTGTTGCTGGGTAGGTCATAGTCCTACCACTTATAAAAGTCATACTAGTATGACTCATTGGAATCAGGAAACTGCTCCGCTGGTGGCCAACAACCATGCTCCCACAGTAGGCATCAAAGCAGCCATGCAGTGGTTTGAATCGTTGGCTAACACATGGGATTCCGAACACAAACCTGGAGTTTGTTTGAATACTTGTTCATCATGATAACATTAACCACAACAGCAACTCGTAAAATTTCACAAACACTACAAAAACGTGGCCACGGTGCTGGCATACGACTTGGTGTAAAAACCACAGGCTGCTCGGGTCTAGCATATGTGTTGGAGTTTGTGGATTCCCCTAGACCAGACGATCAATGTATTGACTGCGACGGATGCCAAGTATTCATAGATCCCAAAAGCTGTGTGTACATGCAGGGCATGACTGTGGATTTTGTACGTAACGGACTCAACGAAGGATTTGAGTTTCGCAATCCCAACGAACGAGATCGATGCGGATGTGGCGAAAGTTTTAGAGTGTAATGGGAATTACACAACAGCAAATTGCAGATCGAACAAAATGGGCCCTGGAGCATTCTACACTGTGTCCGGCGCCACACACTACCATTGATGTTCGACACAGCGATGACAAAAAACAAAAAATATTTCAGACTTGCTGCTGCAATTTAGATGCAGCATTGTTTGTGCCAGTAGATGGCACTGATGTTTTTGCTGAAATCAAACAACAACAACTCAATGGACAATGGCCTGCCGCATGTCACAAATGTCAGCAAGAAGAGCAGAACGGCGGCCAAAGCGAACGTGTTAGGTCATTTGTTGAATTGCCACAAGACCGATTTGAAAGTTTTGTTGAAGATCAAAGCATTGGCGAATTTGAATTTCGTATAAAATTCAGTAATCTTTGCAGCCTTGCGTGTCGCAGTTGTAGCGAGTCTGAAAGCAGCACCTTTGGCAAGATTACCAATGCCAGCATAAATGAATTGTACGAAGCAGATATCAGTGACGACGAGGAGCATTGGAAATTTATTACTACTCGTATTCCTGAACTGATCAAAAAAGCAGAAAATTTCTTTGTGCATTTCATTGGAGGGGAAACGCTGATACAGCCAGGCATGACTCGATTGTTGCAGTGGATGGTTGCAACAAATATAGCTCCCGGGATTCATGTTAGACTGACCACAGCAATAACAGTGAATCCCAGTGATGAACTAATGACATTGTTGGCAAAATTCAAAAGTGTAGACATAAATCTCAGTATAGACAGTGTGGGAGAAAACTATCAGTATGTTCGCTGGCCAGCACGTTTCTCAAAGATTGAATCTAATCTTGCTGCATTGATTGAATATCAGGCAACGTTGACTGTGAAAAATGGAAGAAAAATACGTGTTCCAAAATGGAAGTGTGCAGTAAGTCCAGTGTTTAGCCTAAACAATATTTTTTATATTGATGACTGGCTTGAGTACTGGTACCAATGGTACAAACAACGCAACATCGTGTTTCATAACTTTGTGGCCAATTTGACCATGCAGACCAATCATTTAGATATACAGGCATTGCCTACTCAATACAGGCCGCAGCTGATAGCATCTTTAAGAAAATGTTTGTTGCATCCTATCTTTGAAACATATCCTGCTCAACTGGCCGCGGTATACAACTTTTTGAACATTACCATAGCCGAACTGGAAAACAATCAGCCTCAAGAAGAGTTGTGGGAAAAGTTTTTGCGCCATACAGCATACTTTGATCAAAAGACTAAATTAAGCTTTGCAATATTCAATCAAAGGCTGTATAATATATTGAGCACACAAGACCGAGAAAAATTCAGATCAATTGTTGAAAATACCAATTCTGAATCTACTCTGACACAGGCCATGACTTTTACTAGAACCAATGTACAATCCCAAATTTGAATACAAGCCAATCCCTCGCGTGGAGGTCAACGGCAAGAGATTTTATGCCACACCCGACGGCAACAAGTTACCTAGCGTGACAACCATACTGGACAAAACCAAGCCTGCAGAAAGTCGTATTGCTCTGGCCAATTGGCGCAAATCTGTGGGCGAAGCCCGAGCACAACAAATCACCACAGAAGCAGCCAACCGTGGCACTCGTATGCACACCTATCTTGAAGACTATGTCAAGCACGGTGAGATCAAAGAGCGCACAACAAATCCTTATTCATGGGCCAGCCATGCTATGGCACATGAAGTGGTGACCAAAGGGCTGTGCAACGTCAACGAATTCTGGGGCATTGAAGTACCATTGTATTTCCCCGGCGTATATGCAGGCACCACAGACGGCGCAGGCGTACACTTGAATCAAGAAGCTATTCTGGACTACAAGCAAAGCAACAAGCCCAAAAAGCGTGAATATATTGAAGATTACTTTTTGCAATTGTGTGCCTATGCTGAAGCACACAACGAACTGCATGGCACACGTATTCGCAAGGGTGTGATTTTGATGTGTGTGAAACCAGATGTAGACGAACAGTTCAACATCATTAAACCCCCACAATATCAAGAGTTTCTATTAGAAGGCACAGAGTTTGAGAAATACCGCAGTCTTTGGTGGCACCGAGTTGAGCAGTACTACATGCTAAATATGTAATCAACTGAGGATTACACTGTGGCCATTTTACAAATATCTAGAATTACCCAACGCAAGGGACTTGAGCAAGATCTTCCGCAACCGTTAGCAGGAGCCGAATTTGGCTGGGCTGTGGATCAGCGCAAACTGTACATTGGCAACGGTGAACTGGCTGAAGGCGCTCCTGTAGTGGGCAACACAGAAATTCTTACAGAATTCTCGGATTTGTTGGCCTACAGTACTGCCTACACATACGAAGGCAATGCTGGCGGTTATGTGGTACAAACTGGTGCAACATCAGGCAGTCCTGTTACACAAAGTCTGCAAAACAGATTGGACAGCTATGCTGTGGTCACCAACTTTGGTGCAGTAGGTGATGGCGTCACAGACGACACTGCTGCTATCAATCGTGCGCTGTTTCAGATATACTGCCGAGAAGTTAACCCACAAATTCGACGCAGTTTGTTTTTTCCAGCTGGCGTGTATCTAATCACAGGCACCTTGCTGATTCCTCCATACGCACTGTTGTACGGCGAAGGCAGTGA
>Ga0181349_1001224_pt1 | contig 11040 bp, 26 predicted proteins | sample Su13VDMM110SD_FD_130106 | JGI IMG/M metagenome (GOLD analysis project Ga0181349, IMG submission 130106) | Freshwater viral communities from Lake Michigan, USA - Su13.VD.MM110.S.D | ecosystem: Environmental > Aquatic > Freshwater > Lake | place: USA: Michigan | collected 2013-07-16 | reverse complement strand
GTGTATGTAGAACCGAACTACTTTGCCTGACGCTTACTGCGTTAAAACAAAAAAATGGAATTAAACAAAGACGAAAAGAGATTATTAATGGAAGTATTTGAAGCAGAATGTTTCATTAATCCATTAGAAAAGATAGTACATCCAAAACCTGCTATTTCATTTGGAACTAAAAATTATGAAACTAAAGATGGTAAAATAGAATATCCTACACCAATAGGAACTTATGGTAACTTTAGTTTTGTACAAGCACCACCTAAAAGTAAAAAAACATTTTTTGTATCATTATTATCAGCAATATATTTATCAGAGCATTTAGAATCATTTTGTGGAGATTTAAAGGCTAATAGAGATAATAAGCACTTAATACATTTTGACACTGAACAAGGAGATTTTCACGCTCAAATGGTGTTTAAACGTCCTATTGATATGACAGGATTAAAAACAGACAGATACCATACTTTAGCATTAAGACAATTATCATTTAAAGATAGAGTTGAATTTATAGAATATTACCTTTACGATAAATTAGATGGTATAGATATAGGATTAGTAATTATTGATGGCATTGCAGATTTATGTTCAGATGTGAATAATATAGAAGAATCAAATGCAGTAGTTCAGAAATTAATGAAATGGTCAAAAGAATTAAATTGCCATATAGTAACAGTTATACATAGTAACTTTGGAACAGATAAACCTACCGGGCATTTAGGTTCATTTTTAGAAAAGAAAACAGAAACACAAATACAATTAGAATTAAATACAGTTAATAAAGGATTAGTAACAGTAAGTTGTAAACGTTCAAGAAACGCACCATTTGAAAACTTTAGTTTTAAAGTAAATGAATTTGGATTGCCACAAGTTGAAGGAGCATTTTACGACCCATTAAAAGATATATTTTAATTATGACACCAAAAGAAAAAGCAATAGAGTTAGTTGATAAATATTTAGATTTAGATTTTGAGATTTATTTTGAAGATGCAAAACAATGTGCATTAATAGCAGTTGATGAGATAATTAAACAAGAAAATGCAATAGTTCCACAATTAATATTAATCATACAGAAAATTATGGAAAAAAGAAATCTAAAAGAAACATTTAAAGGAGATGTAAATCAATTTTGGAAAGATGTTAAACAAGAAATTGAAGATATATGAAAACAACAATTAAAACACACGTTAAAGAATTACAACTATCTGCTGAAAGAATGTTACTTTATCATTCAGATAATAAGATGTTAATAAGTTATTTTAAAGATTTAAAAGAAAAACTTATATATTTACAAGAATTAACAGATATGGAACAAAGATATAATTTATTCCCTGTTTCAGATTATATTGAAGAACTTGAAAGAATTGACCCTGAATTAACACATATTGATTTTTCAATTCAATTAAAAGAAGTAGCTTCAGAAAAGAAAGTAGCAAAAGTAAACGCAAAATTATTTTAAATGATATACTTATTAGTTTTTATTTTATTAGTAGTATTTGTAGTAGCACAGTTTTATGATTGTGATATTATTGTAAATCCAATAAAAGGTATAATGTTTGGTGCATTATATAATGATGAAGATTTTGATGATGAAACAGATCATACAATTCAGGTTTTAATATTAATAATTTCATTTACTTTTATATGGACAACTTCAAATGGCTCGAAAAAGTAGCAGAACACCATAAAGAATGGGTTGAAATAATCCATAAATTTGGTGAATATGATTGGGCTGAAGATATAGTTCAAGAAAGTTATATTGCACTTATAAAATATGCTGATGCTACAAAACTAATAGATAGTTCAGGTAAAGTTAGAAAAGGTTATATGTTTTTTACTTTAAAATCATTATACTATCAATTTTACAATAAAAAACAAAAAGTAACTAAAGTACCAATAGACGGATGTTGGGAGTTATTTGATGATTCGAATGTAGAAGAACACAAGGCGTATAATGATATTTGTATGCTGATTGATGAAGAAATAAAACATTGGAATAATTATGATATGCTTTTGTTTAAATTATATCGAGATAATGATTTTTCTATGCGTGATATTGCTAAAGGAACTAAAATTAGTTTAATATCTATTTTTCATTCAATTAAGAATTACAAGATTATTTTAAAAGAAAAATTCCAAAAACAATATACTGATTATATTGAAAATGATTATAATATGATGTACTAATAAAAATAAAAAAAATGGCAAAAAGAAAAGCACAAGGTTTAGGTGATACTTTAGAACAAATCACCGAAGCAACAGGAATTAAAAAAGCAGTTGAAATGTTTAGCGAAGCAACAGGTATAGACTGCAAATGTGATGAAAGAAAAGAAAAGTTAAATAACTTATTCCCTTATAACAGAAACATAAACTGTTTAAATGAATCAGATTATAATAAGCTAACAAAGTATTTACAGCCAAGCCAAAGTAGTTTAAATCCTGAAGAACAAAGAGAAGTATCAGATATTTATTATAACGTATTTAATTATAGGTTACAGATAAGTTCTTGCTCAAGTTGTTGGAAAGGTAAAATTGAAGAATTAAGAAAGGTATATAATGAATACAAAATAAATGAATAATTGGTCAGAAGTTGATTTATTTAATTGGTTAAAAGAAAATGTATATCCTGATTTAGTTAAAGCTAAAAATCAAATGTCAAGGTGGGATTGTTATAGTCCCACTTCAGGGCATAGATTAGAATTAAAGTGTAGGAAAACACATTATGATACTTTACTGATTGAAAAAAAGAAATACGATGCAATGAAAGAAGAATGTGAAAAGCATTTAGATACACCAATGTATTTCAACTCAACACCAAAAGGAATTTATAGTTTCAATTTAAATTTAATTATACCTGAATGGGAAGTTAATTTTAAAAATCCTGCAACAACACAATTTAATAATACAAGTAGAATATCAAAAGAAGTATCATATTTAGAACTAAAACAAGCAAAACAATGGAAGTAAGCCCACTACAACAAGAGTATTTAAAATCAGTAATACTAAGTCAATTACTGTTAGAATCAAACGAAAATCTATTTTTTACACAACAGTACAAGCAACAGATTAAACACAAGATAAATAGTTTAAATAAAGACTTGGAAGAAACAGTAAGAAATGAATTTAAAATAATCTACAATACAAGTCCTGAAACAACTACAAATATATTAAGAAGTATAGAAGAAATAGTTGGAAAATTGCAAACAAGTTCATTAGATGAATTAGTATTTATAAATGCAGTAATAGACAAGTACAAAGAGAATAAAGAATGGTTTACTGAATATGGAGAAACTGAATTTTTAAGATTAGACTAATGGCTAAAGTTAAAGAACAAAAATATTCTCCTACTGAATCAGAATTAGAATCTATGAGGATATGTGTAAGAAACGATTTAGCATACATTATAAAACCAATACAATTCTCAAAAATGTATCACGTTATTAAATTTCAGATAACAGATAACTTAAAAATATACACATACGAATTAGAAAACAAAAAAATAGAATTTACAGAATATGAGGCATCTAAAAAGGTTATGGAACTTTACACACAGCATTATAAAAGATTTAGTAAATGAGTAAATTTATTTTAAAAAAAGGGTATTATACGGGAAATGTATATGAATTTAATTTACCAACAGGCACTACCTGTCCTTTTGCTTTAGAATGTAAAGTAATTGTTGACAGATTAACAGGTAAATTTGATGTTACAAAAGGTCAATATAGATGTTACGCTGCAAGTGCTGAAAGGTTTCCTGCAGTTAGAAATCATAGATGGAATAATTTTGAATATGTAAAAAATAATAATGTTCCAATAATACCTGAAAAATGTAAATCAATTAGAATACATAGTTCAGGAGATTTTTTTAATCAAAAATATTTTGATATGTGGGTACAACTTGCAAAGGATAATCCTAATATTGAAATGTGGGCGTATACTAAAAGTTTGAAATATTGGGTAAATAGAATAAATGATATACCAAACAATTTAATTTTAACGGCAAGTTATGGTGGTAGTTTAGATTATTTAATTGAAGAATATAATTTAAAAAATGTAAAAGTATACAATAATATAAATGAAGTTCCAATAGAAAGACCAATAGACAAAAATGATGATTATGCAAGAATTAAAAATATTAATTTTGCATTATTAGATAATATGAAATTTTCAAAAAAAGATAAATGAAAGATAGTATAGTAGAATCAGTAATAGAACAATTTAAACAACGTTCTAACGTAGGAATAAATAAATATGGTGTAACACTTGACAGAACAGATTTAACACGTTTAGAATGGCTAAATCACGCACAACAAGAAGCAATGGATTTAATCTTATATTTAGAAAAATTAAAGCAATATGACAAAGAGTAAACAATCAGCATTACAAAGAATCCAACGTATAATGAAATTTAATTATAATAGAGGATTAAATTCAGAAAGAGTTAATGAAGTATATAGAAAAATTATTAATTCAAAATTAAGCAATCAGAAATGATTGTTTTTTTTTATGTTAAAGTTTTGTTAAAATGTTTTTTATAAACAAATAATGTTTATATTTGCTAAATAATAATAACAAACAAAAACAATAACATTTAAAACACAGAAATTATGAAAACACAATTAAAAGATTATATTGATTGTTTTACTAAACAAAATGTTAAAACAGAATTAATCAAAAAAGATAATAAACAAATATTGTTTATATACCACGAAGATTTTTTTGGTAATTTAATAAAAAGTAAAATGATATTTGATTTAAAAGGAAAAGACATAAAAAATTATAATGAAGCATATTCAATAGAAACAATTTAAAAAACAAAAAAAATAATGCAAAAAGAAAAAAAACATCCTTCAGAAAATTGGCTTGAAAGTCAATATGAAAAAGATATATATACTTTAACACCAAAAAAAATAAAAACAAACAAAATGACAAAGACAGAAATTTTAAACGATTTACAAATGCTAATAGATTTAGCAAGTACAACACACGATTCATTTAGTTTTAACAGGATAACTAAAATAAAAGAATCTTTAGAATCTTTATGGACTAATGAAGAAATGTATGCTGAAGAAATAAAACAAGTATTAAATTACGATGAAACAATGTTTAACTTAAATAATATCAGTATAAGAATATGAATGAAGCAGCTTATTTAAAAATAGAATCTAAAATACAGGTATTAGATAGAGATTTATTTAAATATGTAAATGAATTAATATCAGGTAATAGTTTAACATCAGATGAACATTTAAAAATAATAATAGACAGTACAGAAAGAGAATTATCAATATACAATTACATTTTAAAACTAATAATAAACAATGGGAACAAAAATTAAAACATTCGACAACAAGATTTGGGATAAGCAAGAACTAATAGATAATATGTATAATGATGACTTTTACTATGGTTATCTTGGTAAACAAGCATTAAGTAGTTCAAGCCTTAAAATGGTATTATCAAGTCCTAAAACGTATAAATACGTTACAAAGTACGGACAAAGTGAAACACAACCTTTAAGAGATGGCAAACTATTCCATACAATGATTTTAGAACCACATAAGATAGATGAATTAACTATTGTAGATGTAGCAACAAAAGCAGGAAAAGCATACAAAGAAGCTAAAGAACAAGGTTTAGAAGTTTACACTACAAAAGAGATTAAAGATGCTGAAAGATTAGCTGATGCAATTTTAAAGAATGATGAAGCAGTACATTATATGTCTAAAGCACAATTTGAAATACCTGAAATAGCTATGATAGATGGAATACCATTTAGAGCAAAAGCAGATATATTAAAAGATAATATGGTAGTAGATTTTAAAACTACATCAGGTTTAAATGAATTTAGATATTCAGCAGATAAATACAGTTATGATTTACAAGCATATCTTTACCGGGAAATGTTTAATGTAGATGAATTTGTTTTTGTATGTATAGACAAAGGAAGTTTAGATATTGGTATATTTGAATGTTCAGATGAATTTTACGAAAAAGGTAAACGTAAACTTGAACAAGGTATAGCTAACTATAAATACTTCTTCGGAGAAGATAGCGATGTAGATTTAAATCAATATGTATTAAGAGGTGTACTTTAACAATAAAATAAAAAAATATGAAACTATTTGAAGATGATTGGGGTTTAGATAATTCACCAATAGATAATACAGAAATAACAACAACAATGCTTTATTTTAGTACAGATGAATTAAAATTATTTAAGGCATTATGTAAAAAAGGAATAAAAAAAGAATTTGGTTTAGAATACCAACAAAAAGGAAATTTAAGTGATTTATTATTAATTATTTTAAAAGAAAAATATGAAAACATATAATTTAAAAAAACAATTAACAGACGAACAAACTGAAAAGTTAAAAGGTAAATACCTTAATGATAAAAACTACGATTTATTAATTACAGAAGATGCTGATGGTTACGATATAAATGGCAAATTATTATTCCGTTTTAGAAAAAATGCAATACCATTAGATACTTTAATGCTTGGTGTAAATTCATTTAAAGATAGTATTGAAGTTACTGAAAGTAGGGGTTATGCTTCAGGTAGTAGCCACAAACGTATCCGTAAAGATGGTTCAGTTAGTAATATTACTGTAGGTAACAAAGTTGAATCAGGAAGTGTTGGTTTTATGGATTCATCTGCTATGGTTAAATATTGCAGAAAAACTGCTTTTGCTAAAAATTACTTTGATAAATTTAAAGCAGGTATTCCATTTGTAAAATTCATAGATGACAAATATAAAGAACTTTGCCCAACACATTATTCAAAACAAAAGGCAATAGCACAAGGTACAAATCAAAACTATGTAATAGGTGATACAGCTTTTACTACAGTAACAGTTAATAAAAACTTTAGAACAGCAGTACATCAAGACGCAGGTGATTACCCTGATGGTTTTGGTAATTTAATTGCATATCGTGAAGGAAATTGGACAGGTGGTTATTTTTGTTTACCACAGTATAAAGTTGCTATTGATTTACAAAATACAGATGTATTATTTGTTGATGTGCATAAATGGCACGGTAATACAGATTTTATTAATACAGAAGAAAATTGGTTACGAATAAGTTTTGTATTGTATTATAGGGAATATATGTATAAATGTAAACAACCAAAAGAAGAATTATTAAAAATGAAAATGGATAAAACAGGTTACTTAAATTTATAAAAATGAAAACAACAAACAAACAAAAAAAAGGTTTTGAATTTGAATCTTATATAATGGATTGGTTCTGTAAACAAAAGAATATTAATTTAAGTCATTATACTTTATTAAAAGAACAAATAGAAAAAGGTGAAAATAGACAAGGTATTGAAATAAAAAATGACCAACGATTTACAGAAACAGGAAATTTATTTATAAGTGTTGCTCGTGAATATACTTATACAACATACGAAAGTGGAATATATAAAAACCAAAGTTGGTTATATGTTATAGGTAATGAAGATGAATTTTATATATTTGCAGTAAAGCATTTAAAACAATATTATGAACACAATAAACCTAAATTATTTAATGGCTTTAAAAGTGATAAAAATGGTATTGACAAAGGGTTTTTATTAAGTAAGAAACAAGCAGATAGGCTCTGCATAGAAAAGATAACAAAACAAACTAAATTATTTTAAAATGAAAGAATTAAATATATTTATACCAACAAAAAATAGAGTTGATAATTCTACTTTATTAAAATTCGCTGAAGATAAAAATCAAAAAATAAATATAGTTGTCGAGCCACAAGATTATGAAAAATACAAAATAAAATATCCTAAATTTAATTATTTAGTTTTACCTATTAATGATGGAGGTATAACTTATGTAAGGAACTATATAAAAGAATACACTGAAAATAATTCAATACCTAATTATTGGCAATTAGACGATGATTTAACAGGTTTATTTTATAGGGTAGGTACAAAGTTAATTAGGTCAGACTTTGATACTTTAAAACAAGCACAACAACAATTTATAACTAATGGAATTGCTTTAGGTTCTTTGGAATATAGGCAGTTTGCTTGGTCTGCAAACAAAGATATTATTTTAAATAGTTTTTGTGATTCTTGTGTATTTGTAGATAATAGTAAACTGTTTGGATTACGTTACAGGAATTATGTTGAAGGAAAAGAAGATAGGGATTTTGCTATGCAAGTAATAAAATTTGGACAAAAAACAGGTAGAACTACATTATTTTCTTTTTCTGCTCCTGCAAATGGTAGTAATGCAGGTGGTTTAAAAGAAATATTTTATGATTTAGGTAAAGAGAAAGTTTGTGTACAAAGAATGATAGAAATATGGGGCGAAAATATTTGCATACCAATAATAAAAGATAATGGAAGAAACGATATAAAAATTATGTGGAACAATATTAATACAAATCAAACAACACTATTTTAAAATGGACATAACACAAAAAATAAAAGAGATAATTAAGCAAGAAACAAATATAGATGTTTCAAAAGCAAGTAGAAAGCATAATATAATAGAAGCAAGAGCATTATATTTTCATTCAATTAAACATTTTAATCCTAAAATGACTTTGCAAGATATGGCTGATTCAGTAAATAAGAATCACGCAACTGTTATACATTCTTTAAATAACTATCCAATGTATGAAAGATACAATAACAGGTTAAAATCTTTAAAGCAAACTATCATAAATCAAATAGATGAAGATAACATTCTAAATACAGAAGATAATGAACTTTTAAGATTAGAGATTAAAAAGAAAAATTTATCAATATCAGAATTAGAAATTAAATTAGAAGAAAAGGATTTAAAGATTAATAACCTTGAAAAAGCAAGATACGAATACAAAGTAATGGAACAGCTAAATAACCTTTTAAATCAAACAAAAGGAACAGAACATCAGGAAGTAATTATATTACGCTTACAAGCAATGTATGATATGAATACAAAGGTAATAGAACACAGTAGAAAAAATATTAATTAAACACAATATGAAACAAAAAATAATAGACAAAATGAATCAAGGTCAAGAATCAGATGTACCAAAATATACTTGGGAAACAATCCCTGATAGTTTAAAACGCTTTTGGATAAATTATTATAAGATATGAAGTATATATTAATTTTAGCAGCATACGAGTTTATAAGAGCCAAGATAATTTGGCTATGGTATTATTTAATTAAAAAAGGAACAGAATGAAAATAACAATAGAAAGTTACGGTAAAAAGTACAGTACAGAATTAAATTATGAGGACAGTGATATTCACGAATATATCACTATATTTACAAACCTACTTATTTGTAATGGGTTTTATATAGATACTATAACAAATGCATTAAAAGAATATATAGATGATAAATCCAATTCATAAATTCAACAACGGCAAAGGTGCTACACTTTGTAATAAATGTAGTAAGATAATAAGCATAGGATTTACAGAAGATTTGTATTGTGGCAAAATATGTTATTCAAAACATAGAGCAGAAATATTAATGTTTTTGAAAAATAAAAAATACTACGACCAAATGGAAAATGAAGTTCATAAAGATAATTCTAATTTAAATAAATAATTTAGGAGTATAAACAAGAATAGATTTTATTTATTTTTAAATTAATAATAATTTTATTTAATTATGGAAGATAAAAGAAAATTTAATGGTGGACATAAAACTGCAGGGAGAAAAGCTAAATCAGAAGAAGTAAAATTAATAGAGAAACTTTCAACATTAGAACCTTTAGCATTTGATGCTTTAGAAAAAGGATTAGAGAAAGGTGATTTTAAATTTACACAGTTGTTTTATAATTACTATGCAGGTAAACCAAGAGAAACTAAAGATATAACTGTTAATAATGAACAGCCTATATTTAATATCAATTTTGATGACATTTAAGCCATTATTATATGGAGTTTGTACTAACTACTGCAATTAGAAAGTTATCACGTTTAAAGCAACGTATTAAAGTAATTAGAGGGGGTACTTCAGCAGGTAAAACTTTTGGAATACTTCCTTTATTAATTGATAAAGCAATAAAAGAACCAATGCTTGAAATAAGTGTTGTATCTGAATCTATACCACATTTGCGTAGAGGTGCATTAAAAGACTTCTTAAAGATTATAATGGCATTAGGTAGATATACAGATGCAAACTTTAATAAGAGTACTTTAAAATACACATTTGCAAATGGAAGTTATATAGAGTTCTTTTCTGTTGACCAACCTGATAAATTAAGAGGAGCAAGAAGAAATATATTATACGTTAACGAATGTAATAATATAGACTTTGAAAGCTATTATCAAATGGCAATTAGAACATCAGGTGATATATGGTTAGATTATAATCCTGCTTCTACTTTTTGGGTAGATAGAGAAATATTAACACAAGATGATGTAGACTTTATTACTTTAACTTATTTAGATAACGAAGCATTAAGTGATACTATTATAAAAGAAATAGAATCAGCAAAAGCAAAAGCACTGACATCTACTTATTGGGCAAATTGGTGGCAAGTATATGGATTAGGACAAACAGGAAGTTTAGAAGGTGTATGTATTCCTGATTGGCAAGAAATAGATTTACCTACAGAAGCAAGAATATTGTGTTATGGAATGGACTTTGGATATTCAAATGACCCTACATCTTTAGTTGCAATGTATAAATATAATGATGCTTATATATTTGATGAGATAATATACAAGAAAGGTTTATTAAATAGTGAAATATCTAATCTATTAAAAGCAAATGATGTTAATGATATTGTTTATGCTGATAGTGCAGAACCTAAATCAATAGCTGAATTGAATAGTTATGGGCATAATGTATTACCTGTATCAAAAGGAAAAGATAGTATCTTATTTGGTATTAATTTAATCAATCAAAACAAAGTATATGTAACATCAAGAAGTAAGAACTTAATAAATGAATTAAGAAACTACATTTGGTTAACAGATAAAACAGGTATTAAAATGAATAAACCAATAGATGCTTACAATCACGCAATAGATGCTATGCGATATGCAGCAACATCACATTTAGAGAATCCAAACAAAGGAACTTACTTTCCCT
>Ga0181349_1001220_pt1 | contig 11050 bp, 25 predicted proteins | sample Su13VDMM110SD_FD_130106 | JGI IMG/M metagenome (GOLD analysis project Ga0181349, IMG submission 130106) | Freshwater viral communities from Lake Michigan, USA - Su13.VD.MM110.S.D | ecosystem: Environmental > Aquatic > Freshwater > Lake | place: USA: Michigan | collected 2013-07-16 | reverse complement strand
TTCTTAATTCTAATACTTTACCATTTGATAAATTAAATTCTGGAACAATATTTGGAGATGCAGGATATCCATAAACAATAACACCACAAAATTCATTACTATCATTAAAAACAGAATACGCTACATTCAATCCTGCAGGTACTCTTTTAGAATAATGATAATTCATACAAGAATAAAGTATTGCTTTATATGATGCTTTTTCTAATCTCATATTTCACCTGCTGATACTGAAAAATATGCTTTAGGATATTTCCTATCTATTAATTCTCTTATGTCTATTTCTGCTTCTTGCAAATCTTCAATTGCTTCAAAAGTTATTTTCATGGTCGGAGGCTTGTTTTTATTTTCTTCTGTCAATTCATCTTCACTTGGTAATTCCATAAAATTAGGTAGATCTAATCCCCATTCTTCTAATTTATCAGTATTCCAATTATTTGCAAGTTCTGCCCAATCCCACTCACCATAACCTACATTATCTTTAACTATGAACTCTCTCTGTTGTTCCTCTGATAATTCATTAGCCTTAATGATATATACTTCTTTTATTCCTGCTTCTTTACATGCCTTTAATCTCATGTTTCCACCTAACACTACCATATTGTCATTTACTACAATAGGTCGTAATTTAAGCATCTCTGGGAAGTCTTGGATTGATTTTACTAACTGCTTAAACTTCTCATCCTTTATAATTCTTGGATTATTCGGATTGCTTATTATTTCAGATACTTTTACTAACATAGATTTTAGAATAATTTGTTGGATATGATACTTGCCTTAAAATGTTGTAACCTAACTTATCAAAAAAGATATCCCATTCTGCTTGTTGCTTTAAATTTATGTGACCCCATTGTAAATCAAATTCTGGATTACTTACACTTGTAGAACTAAACAAGATATAAGTAGGTTTAATCTTTTCGAATAATTCGAATAATTGCTGATCTGTCATATGCTCTGCAACCTCAATAAATGCCATTAGGTCTGTTGAGAATGGTTTGTTACAAAACTTTAGATGTGGTGCTTTTTCTTTTATGTACTTTTTGTGAGCATTCCATATTTCAAATACTCTTACATCATAACCTTCTTGGTAAAAAGCATCTGAGTAAACTCCAGTACCAGCACCATAGTCTAAAACTGATTTAATTGGTAAGTCTTTAAATTGTTGTGCAGTATGCTTTGCTAATGAAACGAATAAAGCATTATCAAAAGATATCCCCATTTTCAATTCTGTTTCCAGAAATTCCTTGTCTGTAATCATTTAAGAACTTTTTATGTGTTTCTTTTAAATAGTCTAAGTATTGCTTTTTATCTCCAAAGTGAATATGACATTCCCTGCACAATCCCATCAAGTTATCTATTTCATCCTTCGCAGATGTTCCTCCCATTCCCCTTGCTTCTATATGATGTACATCAACTGCTCTATTTCCACATACTTCACAAGGCATAAATTCATCTAATGAGTAGTGAAAATGCCTTAAATAGATTAAGGTATGTTTCTTCATATAATTACATACTTATTAGTGTAGTATTTTTTATTCCTGTAGAGTTCCAAAAGTTGCCTAACTGAATAGCCAAATGTTTTTTGAAAATGAGGAGCATCTTTGAATTTCCAATTTCCTCCCCATTCCCATCCGTAACTTTTAAAAATTGCAACCACTTCCATCCAATCAGAAATACCATCTTTATCAAAATCAGTTTTAGTATCCCAAGTTGCTTTGCCATCTATAAGCAATACTATATCTATTGCCAATCCGTAATTATGGTAAGACAAACCTCCTTTACTATGAGAAACTATGCTTCCTGCCTTAGTTCTTCCTTGTGCGTAAATTTCATCTTGTTCCTCAAAGGTTCTTAAAGTAGATGTAAATCTGCAAACTGATTTATCTTTTAATTGTATAGATATGTCATTATATATATCACTTGCTTCTTTAACCAACTTAGGATGAAGTAGTTTAATCTTTTCTAAAGTAATGTTATCTTTCATATAATCTTTTTAAAAGTTTCTGCTCTTAGGTTATTTATATCGTTAAAGTTAAACACTTTGCTACAATGCTCAAAAAGATTGTTTCCAGATTCTTCTCTCATTGATTTATCTAATGTCAAATCTTTAATATGCTTATACCAATCACTTTGCTTTTTTACATAGTTAACAGGCATGTCTAAATAAGGATTTACACAACTAACTATTGCAGGATTCTTTTTTGATGCAATCTCTAATACCTTCAAATTGCTTTTCATTGAGTTAAACTTATTATCTACTAATGGCACTAATCCAATATCTGAATCTTTGTAAGCATTCATATAATTGATTACATCTGAATACTTATAAAGAATAGGATTCAATTTAAGACCTAAAGTAAATGTGCTAATCATTGTATCCCATATTGGTTTTTCTTGGTCATTATAACCTGCTATAACACTTCTGATAGGAAGATTAGAGCATCTCTTCAAAGGATTCTTTAGTATTGCTATATCAAGTTTATGTGTTCCAGATCCAGACCAAAACAATCTAACTAACTTGCTATCTATCTTCTCATCATTGAACTGCTCATAACCATAAGGCAAAGCATTGGGTAGTATTACTACATTTTTATTATACTGATAGATTTCATCTGCCAATCTTGAATGAGTGCAGGTACAAAGGTCTGCTTCTATCAGATAGTTGATTATATACTCTGGAATGTTATTAACCTTGTATCTTTCATATAGTTGATGCGATGGTTCTAAATGCCAATAGTCATCATTATCTACTACTAACTTAAATTTATATTTAGTTCTCCATTCTAAAATTTGATTTAGTGTTATATTGGATAAAAACCTATTGATAAATAATATGTCATAACCTTTCTCCAGAACTTCTTCCGAGATAGTATCTGTAATTAAAGCATAATCTTTTTCCATATGAACAATAGGCATCATTATACGATGATAACCTACTCCAGAGTTTTTAGATGTTAAGGCAAGTATTCTCATTATTGGTTATTTTGGTAAAATTGGTATAGTCTATTTATAGTTCCTAAAACATCTTCTTTGCAATACATACACATTACATAGGTATTGTTTAGATATTTTCTATAGATTGCCTCATATCCTTTTAATATTTCTTGTTCTAAGTTTCTGACATAACCTCCATTTATTAATGAATGGTAGTTACTAATATGTAACTCCAAAAATTCTTTATCTACCTTATCCATTGAAAATAAATTTTATCGTACAACTTTGTTAATAATGGTGCTAATACTCCTGCCCCAAACATTGTAATCATACAATTAGTGTAAATATCTGGAAGAAAGAATAAACCTAATGCTACCCAACTTGCCAAACAAGATGAACAATTTAAAGGTCTGAAGTCTAATCTTAGTTTTATGTGTAGTTGATGAAATGATGTGAAGAAGTAACTAAATAATATTGCTGCTAATATCTCCATTGATTTTGCTTTTTAGTTCTTGTTTAGTTTTGTTCAAAGTTCTTATAATTGACATATAAGGTATCCCTGTACTTGCTGATAACTTTTTAGCGTTCTTGTCAAATTCATATGTGTATAATCTTAAAATCTCTTTTTGATACCAGTATAGATTCTCGAAATACTTATTTACTATCTTAGTTAGATCTGGAGCATTTTCTTCAATCTTTGTTTCTTCTTTACTATTTAACTCTGTAAAGTTTCTATACTTCTTGTAAAATTGATTGTTTTTGTTTTGAACCAAGTTTAACATAATCCTTACCATATAAAATTTTAGTTCTTTTCTATCATATAAGGCAATCAACTTTTCTTCTGGTAATTCACATAATATAAGAAATACTTCGCTTTTCAAATCTTCTTGTAGTTCTATAGGTTTCATCTTACTGATAGCATTGTTTACTTCAGCAAGTTCCCAAAATTGAACTAAGATTTCGTTTCTGTCCACATTTTTAATGTTGGTTTATTATCTTCTTCAGAACAAATCATCGCAATACCTTTACATTTTCTAATGTCATTTAATCTTTCTATCTGTTCTGGAGATAACTTATCGTTTATAGTTTTTACTTCTATTGCTACATAGATTCCTTCTGTATCATAACCTTGCAAATCAGACCAACCTTTTTCTATTGTTCCTTTTCTTCTTCTTACAGGAATGTTATTTACTCGGTTTAGCCTGTATCCCATTATTTTCAAATGTTCCTTTGCCCACTTTGTAAGTTCCGATGCAGTTAAACTCATACAAACATTTTACGCATTTAATAAACCCTACTTTATCTTTCTTATAAGTAATGGTAAAGAATCTTCTGCAAGATACACATTTTAAAGTTTTGTTTATATACATCAATCTACATTTATTCCTTCAAAAAATAACTTTTGCTTTAACTTTTCAAGATATAGACTTAAGTCCATTGCCTCCTCTTGTGCGTGATTTATCCAATCAAGTAAGGTTAAATCTTTTCTATCCAAAGTTAATCCATATTTCTGTTGCCCTAATTCACTTCTTTGTGCGTATTTCTTAATTACTTTTTCTACTATTGAATCTTTCATTTTGTTTTTTTCTTCAAATAAATCGAGAATAGTGTTAATCACTTCAGTTATTTTCTTAGGTTCAATCATATCTATATCATCTCCTAATCTCCATCCTTGATAATGTTTAAGTAGTTTTACTGCTTCTGTTATTTTCATTTGTTTTTATTTTTATCTCAATAGTTTTACCTGCTAACATATCTCCTACTAATTCTTCTAACATTGCCCTTTGATCTGGTGATAACAATGGGATTTTATCGTGAATGGCTTCTACTCCAAAAGCATCTGATTCTATTTCTTTCTTTATTCCTGTTCTTACTTCATCCGTAAAATATGGGAAGGTTAAAATGTCAGTTAGTATCCATCTTATCTTTTTTGAATACATACTAAATATAACTGCTCCTCTGGTATTAGGTGCTTGTCGGATAAAATCATTCATAAAATCTTCAGCCTGTTTAAGATGCTGAATTCCTTGTACTACGCTACTTCTCATTAAAATAATGTTGTTTGTATTGTTGTATTATAAGATGAATCATATCTTTTATTATCACCTTTTGGATAAGGATATGTTTTGTACCTTAAAATAGACTTAAAATACTTGATTTGTTTTTTATGTCCTGTAAAATAAATATACCTATGTTTTTGTGGTCTATCCCTAACTGCTAAATCTTCATACTTGTTTTGCTTACTTTCCGTTACTGATTTGCTATGCTTATTAGGATTGTTTACATCATATCTTTCAGTTCTTTTTGCAGATAATCCTGTATAGATCCAGTTTGTTGCTTGATAGATATAACCATTATGTCCTTGAGATGTATCTGCATAACTAACTATAATTAAATCATTAGGCAATAAACTTAAACACGATGATACAAAATACGATAAAACATTTTTTTCTAAACCTTCATTAACACAAAGCCTGTTAAGTTCATTTACTTTATGAGCATTTTCTACACCACAAACTCCAATACATAAAGCACGTGATGGAGGACTACCAAAAGTACAGATACCAATTAATATATTTAATTCATCAAACAAACCAAAGCAATAAGATATAGAACATAATCTTTTTGCATAATGTTTCTTTAAAAGCCATTCTTTAGTCAAATAAGTATCTATGCTTCTAACAACATATTTATCCTTTATGCTCATACTATATCAAATAAAAAGGTATGTAAATCTGTTATGCCATAGTAATCTACAATCTTCTTTATTGTCTTTAGTGGAGGAGTTGCCCTATGGTTTTCATATGCTTGATAGGTCTGTACCTTTATACCTAATGCTTCTGCTACATCTTTCTGATATAGATTTTTATTTTGTCTTAGTATTAATAAGTTTATACTTATGTTCATTGTTCAAATTTTTGGTTAAAAATATTTATTAGTCAGTACAAAATCCTGCATTACATCCAGATCCAGTTCCGAAATAAAAATCTAATTGCAAAGGTAATTTTGAAAAAGCATCATAACTTCCTTCTTGCCTCCAAGTACCTTTTCCTATTTTTTCTTTATCTGAAAACCATTCCATTTTATTTGGGTTATCATCCCAATTTTTTCTAAGTTGTTGTAAAGGTTTATGGAAACATCCAATACAATTAGAATCTGAAGGAAAATTTATACCACTTTGATTTGCCCATTTTATAATCATAGGATGCATTATTTTGTTATCTATAAGAGGAAACCAACCTTCTCGCCATTCTAAATCCTGCCATTTGTTTTGAGTTTTCCTTTTACCTACTATCCCTTTAAAACTTGTACTTAATCTTTCTGCTCTTTCCATTTCATCATAACGATAACCAATTCCCATCTTTACCTTTTCTCCTATGTTTTTATACCACCAATCAAATATTGGTCTAATTTTCATTTCAGTAGTACAAAATCTTCGAAGAGCAGATGGTAAATACCCCCCTTATGCTTAACAATGTAATCAAATGATTCTCCAACAACCCATATAATTTCTTTTCCTACTAATTGTTCTAAATCTCTCATAGCATATAAAGTAGAATCATCTTCAGCAGTTGCTATAAAGTATCTACCAATTTTATCAGAAACATATTTTATTATGGATTCATCTTTAGGTCTACAATTATTATCCTCAATAGTTACAAGTGCAAATATGTTGTAATCAGCAGGATAATGTACTGCCATGTAAGATGAAGTTTTACCTCCAGAAAGACTATTTATTGTTTTCATTCTTCATTAGTTTGGTAAAATATAATGCTACTGCCATTCTTCGACAAGCATTCTCCATATATTCATTGTCCTTTAAGTTTCTAATGAGTTCTTTCTTTTCTTCTGGTTCTACCTTCGTTATCCTATCCTTAATTGCGTTCTTAGTTATGTTGACTACACTTTGTATGTCTGAAGAATCAAAGATGCTTATTTCGCCTCCTTTTAGTTGTCTGGCATATAAAATATCAAAGGTTCTTAGGCAATTAAAGATGCTCATCCAATCTTTAGTCTTTTTATAGGATTCAAAAGATAATTGCACCATCTCATCTTCATCTACCTTAAACTCTATTTGCTTTGGTTTCTCTTCTGGCATTTCTTTTATTTTTGTTCTTGCCCATCTTGAATAGGAAGATATCATTCTGTTTAGGTATAAGACTGAAAAGTTTTGATAGGTTTCAGAAGATATATCTAATAAATCCCTTGATGCTAAACTAAAGGCTAAATCTAATTCATCAATCTTTAGACCTATGTAGTAAGTTCTTAACTCATTTACTATAAGTTGAGTTTCTATGTTATCTGGTGCTTTATCTCCCTTAATTCCTAACTTTATGTAACCTTTGTTAAGTACTTCAATAATCTGAGTAATAGAAGTATCCTTTATCTTATTAGTTTGTCTTGCTTTGTGGAACATCAAATCCAAGTTCGACATCCCATTGCTTTGCCCATTCAAGTTGCTCGTTATGTCGTTGGATATGGATTTCACCATTTGTTTTTCTGTCATTGGTTTTGGTTTTTAAAAATGATTCAATTTTTGGTAATACTTTCTGCTTCCAATTTACAACAGGTTTTCCATTTATATCGTGCCAATCTGCAATATCGTAATATTCAAACCAATGTTTGCCCTGTTGCTCTGTACTTCCTTTAGAAACGAAATAATCAGTAAATTCTTGAAGACTTGGTTTTTTTAATTTGCGTTTATTCTTTAATACATTAACATCTTTATTATCATTTACATCTTCATTTGCATTTCCCATATGGTTACCCATATGGTTAGGCATTAGGTTATCCATATGGTTAACCATTAGGTTATCTGTAGGTTCTTTATTCTTAGGTCTTCCACCTTGTTTACCATTATTCCTTCGTGAAAGTGTAAAATTTGCCCTTTTCTCTGCTTCTAACTCCAATCGTTCATTATACCAATTACCATCATTATCTACCTTAAACTTTTTACTTAGGTTAACCGAAACAGAACCTACCAATAACCTAATGGTTTCTTCAGATAACCTACCATGTTGATGCATAGTGCAAAGCAAATAAATGAATTTTCCCCTTTCCTCAAAGTTTAGATAGATAGTACCTGTTAAAAAATCCGAAGTGTAAAATAAAATAGCAGGATCTTTCATATCTTATCATTTATAATGTCAGTTAATCTATCTTGTATACTTTCTACTGATAGCCTGTACATATCATCTGAAAAAATAAGATTAGACGCTGCCTTGTAAGAATGAATACTTGTAGAATGGTCTGCATTTCCTAACATAAAAGATATTTCCTGCCATGTAGAAGATGTATGTTTTCTGAGCAAATAAACTGCACAATGTTTTGCATACATTACATTCTTCTTCCTTGTGTTTTTAGTAACATCAACATTAAATTCCCTTTCTACTTCTGTTAGGATAATGTCTGATGGACAAGATAAGGTTCTAAACTTCTTGGGTAAATTAGAAACATAAGATTCTAACTTCTTGATTACTGCATAATGACTTCTAATAATTGATTTTAATTCTTCGTGATTCATAAAAGTGGTTTAAAAGTGGTTGTAAATATAAACTAAAATGGTGATTCTTCTTTCTTTTCTGCATTGTAAACTACATACATTGTACCCCCGTACTTATCCTCCTTAGTACCTTTAAATGCTACATACTTTTTATAGGTTTCTCCTTCTTTTACTGAGATAGCAAGATATGTTTTTCCTCCTTTGCTTTTCTTTTCTGTAATGAAGATTCCCTGTGCGAAATTGTTCTTTTCCATTGTTTAAAATTTTATATCTGATTCTTTAATTTCTAAATGAATTTCTTGTAAATACTTTGCTTCTTTAATAGGATTATTCTCCCATTCTTCTAATATCTTGGACAATATAGTAAATCTATCTGTATCATACCAGATGTTATGATACAATTTTGCAATAAAAAGTCCTCTTTCTGTAGGTGATATCTTTTGGAAATTTTTCAAATTATTTGCATTTTTGCCTTTTCAAATGATAAGATAGATCTGATAGCATCTATCTGGTGAACAGAAGCAGAGCAACATCTTTCGAACCCTAACTTTAACTTAGTCCAATCCTTTGCCTTTGCCTTTATCATCATATTAAAGGTAGAAGCAGAGTATTTATCAAGCATCTCAATGTTAAGTTGACATTCAATATCTACGACCTCATCTATTCTGTAATTTGCCTCAGTCATATAATCTCCTGCTCTTGCTAATAGTATTCCAAGTAGTTCCAATCTGGTAAGCAAAGATTCATACTCCTTATTTAATGGCTGCTCAAGATAAGCAACCATTTTTTTATATTTTGTTTGTAATTCTAAAAGTTCCATTATTTTAAGTTTTTTAAAGTTTTTTGAATATCTCCTGCATTATAGTTTAAACCCATTGCAATTCTGTCTTTATCTTGAATCTGATTTGCTTGAAGGTTTAACAAAGCATTATCATAATTATAAACTGATTTAATACTTTCAATTTTCAAAGCAAGTCTTTCTTTTTGCCTTTCTTCATATGTTGAACTTTCCAACAAAGTGATTAGATACATTCTTTTATCATCTCCAACTTCATCTACTACTGGTAATGTTTCTTTTTGTAATGTTTCTTTTTTTTGTGGTTCAGAAGAATCAGCATCTTTTGTATCATCTATGGCGAACAATCCATTCAATGCGTATTTTCTTGCATAAGATGATGCAGAGCCTGTAACCTGCGAACCATCCATACCTTTTCTGGTTTCTTCTTCTCTGGCAAAAGCAGTTGCACTATAAGTAATTGTACCATTGCTAATTTTTGCAGTTGCTTTAACATAATACCTTTCTCCGATAAGCACAATGTCATCTGTGATAATCAAAGCAAAGTTGTATTTCCTTAGTACAGGTTTAACTGCTTCTACGATATCTTCACAAGATCTGTACTTGTACTTTCCAAATGAGTTAAACTGACCTTTTGGTGCTTTTAATTCTGACTGAATGATTGATAATTCCATTTTATTGATTTTTTAAAGTGATAAGAAGTAATTGTTTTGCTGAATCTGACATAAGTCTTAGATACTGATTAGGAAGCAAAGTACCTGCATCTGTTCCTACTACATAGCCTAAAGGTGATTTAATGACATCTGCAATATCATTGTCTTTAATGATTTTAATCAGTTCTTGTTCTGATTTGAAGACTTCAAAATCTCCATCTTTGATCTGGTAAACATCTTTCTTAACATTGGTTAAAAGCATAAATAAGTGGTTTTTTAATTATAAAAGTAATAACATAGTAAAGATAAGTATATAATCTTAATATTATTAATTTTATTATTTATTTTTAATAATTATTTTAAAATAATGAAAATCAATAAGTTATATATAATAAAAAATCCCCAACCAAGAATAGTTGAGGATGTACCACTTTTATAACCAAAATCTGGACAAATATACAAAAATAAATGCAGTATAATTAAATTAAACGCAAAGTATTATAATAATAACAAAAATCATATAGTAACAAAAATATCCCCACTCCTTTTGAAAGTCATAACTTATTCTATCAATGATGCTTGTGGTTGTGGCTGAGATATAGTCAAATGGCAATCCCCTAAACAAATTAAGAGCAGTATCAAATACAATCCTTCTGAGTGCTAACATTGCTATTGGATAATGCCAAGAAATAAAAAATGTTGGTGCAATCAACACGCAGTAGATAAGAGCATTTATAGCGTGTCTTATACGCTTGTTGTGCTTAATCTTATACGCATCTATTTTCGCCAACACTACGTTCAAAATAGTATATAGGATTAAAATCATGCCTCAGAAACCGCTTCAAACGCTATACCTAATCCAAGTATCAGCATAAGCAATCCAACTGCTAAAAACACATTGTATGCCTTATTGCCATCATTGTCTTTTTCAGACCAATACTTAAACGAAACCTTACCTACCATTAACCATGCAGCAAGGAATGCAAACAATGGAGCAGTTACAAATGGAAGGTATTTAAACCCTTCAAGAATCAGATCAACTTTGTAACGCCAAAAACCAATTTGCCCTAAAGTTCCCAATAAAAAACCGATGGCAGGTAGTATGCCGTATTCACGTAATTTTTTCATATTACCTAATTTTATAAAGTATTAAAAATAGTATAACTG
>Ga0181349_1001217_pt1 | contig 11060 bp, 10 predicted proteins | sample Su13VDMM110SD_FD_130106 | JGI IMG/M metagenome (GOLD analysis project Ga0181349, IMG submission 130106) | Freshwater viral communities from Lake Michigan, USA - Su13.VD.MM110.S.D | ecosystem: Environmental > Aquatic > Freshwater > Lake | place: USA: Michigan | collected 2013-07-16 | reverse complement strand
GATTTAAATTTAAGGGTACCTTTTTCTGAGACTGAAAAAGCTTGCTTCACCAGTCACTACCGTCTGTGGCAGAGGTGTTTACTACTGAATGAACCAATATTAATACTTGAACACGATACTGAATTAATCGCACCATCTAATCTTTGGGTCGATGAGTCTTCTAAGTACGGTTTTGTTTCCTTTGATGAGGCTGCCATGGGGTGTTATGTATTATACCCCTGGTTTGCAAAAATCTTAATAGATGCATGTCATAAGAATGATATTTTTTGTGGTCCTTTAGGATTCATAAGAGAAATTGCAAGAAATAATAAGATAATAGATAAAATTGTATATAAAGGTCATAATAGAAGATTTCAAGCAGCCTCCAATCAAGTAATGTCTATCAGTCATGGTAGAACCATAGATCATTATTACATAACAAACCGTCATCTATTCTCTGATGGACACCCAGAACAAGGTCATAATTTTAAGTATATTTAACGAAGCCTAAATATATAAAAACTAGGAGTCATAATGGCTAGCCCAACAACCAGACAAGAGCTTATAGATTATTGCTTAAGAAAGCTTGGTCATCCTGTTATTGAAATAAATGTAGATGATGACCAGTTAGAAGACCGAATTGACGAGGCTTTTCAATATTACCGTGACTTTCATTTTGATGCAATTGAAAAGGTGTATCTCAATGAGCAAATTACCGCAAGCACGGTAGCTATATCGGGTGTTACTGCAGCTTCCTTTATCAATGGTGAGAGAATAACAGGGTTGACATCTGGTGCTACAGCACTCGTGCATGCAAACATTGCATCTAACAGAATGTTTGTAAAGAGTGTTTCAGGTACTTTTTCAGCAAATGAAACAATCAGAGGTTCTACTTCAAGTCATACTGCCACCCTAACGTCTATAACCTTAGGTAACTACGATAACAAATATCTCTCTTTATCTAACGCCGTTATTGGTGTTGAAAGAGTATTACCATTTTCATCTCGTACCCGCGGTATAGATCTCTTCGATACCCGTTATCAGATCTTACTTAACGATTTGTACTCTATACAATCTACCGATATTATTTACTATAATCAAGTACAAACCCAGCTCCAGCTTATTCAAGATGTATTAGTTGGAATTAAACCAGTACGATTTAACAGACATCAAAATAGACTATACATCGATATGGATTGGTCGGAAGATATCAATATTGGTGATTATATTATTGTTGAAGGATTTAGAATACTCGACCCAGATACGTTTACCGATGTCTACAATGATGACTTTCTAAAACGTTATTCAACTGCCTTAATTAAACAGCAGTGGGGTGTTAACCTAAAGAAGTTTGAAGGTGTACAATTACCTGGTGGTGTTACCCTCAACGGTCAGGTGATATACAATGAAGCTACCGAAGAAATACAGAACTTAAAAGAGGAAGTGAAGAATACTTACCAACTTCCAATCGACTTCTTCACTGGTTAACCTAATTCTCAACCGCCCACATATGGATTATACCATCAAAGCAATAGCTAATCAATAAGCAGTTTACCAATGGCCACCAACTTTTATTTTCAATCTGGTATACCTGGCGGTAGATCGTCAGAGCAACTGCTCATGGAAGACCTCATCATTGAGTGTCTGAAGATATATGGCTTTGATCTATACTATCTTCCTCGCAATACCGTTAATCAAGATACGATTTTAACGGAAGATCCGCTTAATAATTTCGAGCACGCATATCCATTAGAAATGTATATGAGTAACGTAAACGGCTTTGAGGGCGAAGGGGATCTACTATCTAAATTTGGGGTAGAGATTAGAGACACAGCAACCTTTATAGTAGCAAGAAGAAGATGGGATGAGATAGTCGGGCGATCGGGTAATGCTCAACTTACTACAAGACCGGCTGAGGGGGATGTGCTTTACTTCCCGCTAACAAAAGCATACTTTCAGATAATGCATGTAGATGCTTTAGATCCGTTCTTTCAAGTAGGTAAACTTTATGTGTATAAACTTCAATGTGAGTTAATGAGATACTCATCCGAGGAGTTTGATACCGGGGTTGCTGAAATAGATGATCTATCTGTAGAGAAGTCACTAGACGTAAATCAATATAACATTCTCCTAGAAGACGGTAGTCGTATTATGTACGAATACTTTGCAGCAGCCTTTATTGTAAACGAAAGTTATTCTATGGATGAAATAATCCCAGGTGCACAAAATGACGTCTTTAGAGATAACATTGACATCTTGGACTTCTCCGAACGTAACCCATTTGGTGAGGTTCTCTAATGTTAAATCAGAAATTTTATTGGGGTACGATTAGAAAGTCCATTATTGCTTTCGGCAATTTGTTTAACAATATTTACATCGATAGAAGAAACGAGTCAGGGGAAGTTGTACAAACCCTTAAAGTTCCTTTATCTTATGCACCAAGAGATAAGTTTATTGCCAGAATACAGGCACAACCTAATTCCTTTGAGCAATCATTCCAAACTTTTCTTCCAAGAATGGGGTTTGAAATGATTGGGATGCAATATGATCCTACACGAAGAATCAGTATTGTACAACAAAATAGAGCAGTAAATAGTACCACAACAACTCTTAATGCCCAGTACGCTCCAACCCCCTATAATGTAGATATTAACTTGTACGTGTATTCAAAAAATCAAGATGATGGGTTACAAATTATTGAACAAATATTACCATATTTTAACCCTGATTTTAACTTAACCCTGAATGCAGTACCTGCGCTGGGTATAAAAAATGATTTACCAGTTTTATTAAATAGTGTTAATTATGATGATCAGTATGAAGATGACTTTACTCAAAGAAGAGCTATTGTATGGACATTAAGTTTTACTCTTAAGCTTAACTTCTTTGGTCCGATTAATAAACAAGGTATTATTAGAACATCCATTGCGAATACTTTTAATAATTCCGAGTTAACTCAACGCATACAGCAATATAATGTTACGGTAGATCCCGGTACTGCATTGCCTGGGGACGATATAGAATTTGTTGAGAATTTTGAGGATTTTTAATGAAGATGGACGAAAATCTCAATAAGGTATTTAATCTGGATACTATGCCAGAGATTAAAAAGCTTGATATGTTACCTATAGTTTCTGTACCTGGGGTGGAGGAGCGAGAAGATGATTTTGATCTCGCGCGCTCAACTATGCGTAATCTTATTAATAAAAACGAAGCAGTCTTGAATGATCTGGTAGATCTAGCCCGTAACTCTGAAAGCGCACGCGTATATGAGGTTGCAGGTCAACTAATAAAAACCCAGGCTGAAATGGCCAAAGATCTTATGACTCTCCACAAACAGAAGAAAGAAGTGGATGGCGATAGATCTGAATCTCAAAATATTAAAACCCAAAATAACATAGTATTTGCAGGATCAACATCTGACCTTTTAAAAATGATTTCGGCTGAAAGGTCTAAGATAATTGATGCAAAATAAAAATTCTTATAATGGTAATCGGTCTCTTAAACAAATTGGTTATGAAATTGAGTATACCGTTGATCAAATCAAAGAAATACTTAAGTGCAAAGACGATCCAATATACTTTATAAAAACCTACTGTAAGATTATATCCTTAGATAGCGAGCAGTTGATACCGTTTGAACTTTACCCCTACCAAGAACGCTTTATACAAACTCTTCAAGATAGTAGAAGAGTCATTAGTATGCAGCCCAGACAGATGGGTAAATCTCAAACAGTAGCAGCCTATGTTCTATGGTATACCCTGTTTAACAATAATAAAACCGTAGCCATTCTTGCTCACAAGTCTGATGCTGCCATGGAGATTTTATCCCGCTATCAATTAATGTATGAGAATACACCAATTTGGATGCAGCAAGGCATAAAGACATGGAACAAGGGTGATGTGGATTTAGAAAACGGCTCATCTGTATTTACCGCTGCTACCTCCTCCGCCGGTATTCGAGGTAAATCTGTTAACTTATTGTATGTTGATGAGGCAGCTATTATACCAAACAGTATTGCAGACCAATTCTTTACATCTGTATACCCGGTTGTTTCTGCAGGTGAAACAACAAAGATTATTCTTACCTCTACCCCGCTAGGGTACAATCACTTCTGGAAGTTCTGGAATGATGCAGAGAATGATATTAATGGTTTCGTACCCTTACGAGTACATTATTTTGAACATCCCAAGCGGGATGAGAAGTGGGCTGCAGAACAAAAAGCATTGCTTGGTGAGATTAAATTTAACCAAGAAGTTTTATGTGCCTTCCTTGGTTCTTCTAATACCTTAATTAATGCAGATACTATTAGTAGGTTATCACCAAAACCATATGAGCATTCTAAAGACAATCTAGACATTATTGAAGCCCCACAAGATAAACATGCCTACTTTATGACAGTGGATACCTCGAGGGGGGTTGGTGGGGATTATTCTGCTTTCACAGTAATTGATACTACACAATATCCATTTTCTATAGTAGCTAAATATAGAGACAATAAAATATCACCTTTATTATTTCCAACCATTATTCATAAAGTTGCAAAGGATTATAATAGCGCAGTAGTTCTTGTTGAAATTAATGACATTGGTCAGCAAGTAGCGGATATTATTCATAATGAACTAGAGTATGAAAATATGATCTGGGTAGGAAGTGATTCAAGATACGGTCAAGTTCTATCTAGTTCGGGAAAATCAGCCACATTAGGTGTAAGAACAACTAAGCAGATAAAACGAATTGGTTGCGCTACACTCAAATCACTGGTTGAAAGTAATAAGTTATTAGTTTTTGATAAAGATATTATATCAGAATTTTCTACCTTTATTGAGCATAACGGTTCATTTGAGGCAGACGAAGGTTATCATGATGATTTAGTAATGACCTTGGTATTATTTGCATGGGCATCAAACGATCTTTTATTTAAAGATTTAATGAATTCAAATAATAGACAGGCCCTTTACAGTCAGCAGATACAAAATATTGAGCAAGAATTAACCCCGTTTGGGTTTATTGATAACGGGATTCCGGATGAATATAGACCTGAAGTTATAGATGGTGATTTATGGTTAACAGATAAGTATCAAAAAGACTTATCAGATTTTTTTAAAGAAAAAGCTTGGTAGTTCAAAGTTCAATAACTATAAATATACCAGTAAAGAGTTTCGTTATTTACGAATAACAGTATAAGGAGAAAAACATGGCATTTCAGCTTTCACCAGGCGTTCTAGTAACAGAGAAAGACCTTACCGCGGTCGTACCTTCCGTTTCTACAACCGCCGGCGGTTTTGCTGGCGCTTTCCAATGGGGACCTGTTGATCAGGTTGTTACAATAGATTCAGAAAATAGTCTAGTTGAAAGATTCGGTAAACCAAATTCTACGGTTTATAAGTCCTTCTTTACTGCGGCTAACTTCTTATCCTACGGTAATAATCTTCAAGTAATCCGCGTTGTGAATCAAGGCACTGCAAAAAACGCTATCGCTAACGCTTCTGCAACAGCGGTTCTAATTAAAAACGAAGATAATTATACTTCAGACTACGTAGACGGTTCTGCCTCTGTTGGAGAATTTGCTGCTAAGTATCCTGGGGCCTTGGGTAACTCCCTTAGAGTATCAATGGCAGATGCAAACACATATGCCACTTGGGGATTTGCATCATTATTTGATGCAGCACCCGGTACTTCCACCTACGTTACTGATTTAGGCGGAAGACATGACGAAGTACACGTTATCGTTATTGACGAAGATGGTCTATGGACTGGTCAGAAAAATACAGTACTCGAAAAATTCCCATTTGCATCAAAAGCAATTGATGCAAAGAAACCAGACGGAACTAATGCATTCTATAGAGATGTAATTAACAACGTATCAAAGTACGTATGGTGGATGGATCACCCAACCGGTGCAAATACTTCTAATGTAATATCTGCTACAGGTTCAAGCTGGGGTACAGCAGCCCAGGGAACTACCTTTGCAAACCTAACCTCCAACGTAACAGTATCTCTATCGCTAGGGGTATCAGCCGATGCACCATCCGATGGTAATATTATGTCTGCTCTTTCAACTTTTTCAAATAGCGAGTTGTACGATGTTTCTTTGATTCCGTTAGGAGATGCCTCTACCACCGTTGCTATACATGCAATTAACTCAGTAGCAGAAATAAGAAAAGACGCTATAGTCTTTATATCACCAGATCAAGCCTCTGTTGTAGACAACATTGGTACTGAAGCTACTGACGTGGTTACCTACCGTGAAGCGCTACCATCCTCATCGTATGCAGTAATGGATACAGGTTGGAAATATCAATATGACCGATATAACGATGTATACCGCTACATACCATTGAATGGTGATACAGCCGGTCTTGCAGTTCGTACAGACCTTGTAGCTGATCCATGGTTCTCACCAGCTGGTTTTAATCGCGGTCAAATTAAGAATGTTGTTAAGCTTGCTTATTCACCAAATGCAACAGATCGTGATACTCTATATAAGAAAGGTGTTAACTCTGTAGTTACTTTCCCTGGTCAGGGTACCGTTCTATTCGGTGACAAGACTCTTCTGTCAAAGCCATCTGCTTTTGATAGAATTAATGTTCGCCGTCTATTCATTGTTCTTGAAAAAGCCATCGCAACAGCCGCTAAGTTTCAATTGTTTGAATTTAACGATGGGTTTACTCGCGCACAATTTAGAAACTTAGTTGAGCCGTTCTTACGAGATGTACAAGGCCGTCGCGGTATTACCGACTTTAAAGTTGTTTGTGATGAAACAAACAATACCGGGGAGATAATCGATCGCAACGAATTTGTTGCAGACATCTTCGTTAAACCAGCTCGTTCAATTAACTTTATTCAACTGAACTTCGTTGCAACACGCACCGGAATTTCTTTTGAAGAAGTTGGCGCTTAATCCAGGGAGAGAATAAATGACAACATTTAACGTAGAGCGTTTTAAATCCGCGCTTACCAACGGTGGAGCTCGCCCTAATCAATTTGCAGTTCAGCTATCCTACCCAACCTATGTTGGTGGGGCTTCTCTTGCAGTTGCGCGATCACCATTCTTAGTTAACATTGCTGAGTTACCTGGTCAAACAGTTAACCCAGCTATTGTTCAGTACAGAGGCCGGGAAGTAAAATTTGCAGGCGACCGTATTTTTGCACCATATACAATTACAGTGTTAAACGACGCTGAAATGTCCATTAGAAATGCTATGGAGCAATGGATGGGTGGTATGGAAGATAATGCCGCTAAATTTGGACGTTTACAGCCTTCAGAATATCAGCGCGATATGGATATATTCCAACTAGATCGCAACGGTAATATTCTTAAGTCCTATAAACTAGTTAATGGGTTCCCTGTAGATCTTTCTCCTGTTGCACTAGACTTTGGTGCTAATGATCAGATCTCCCAGTTCACAGTAACCTTCCAATACCAGCATTTTACAACATCTAGCAACCCTCTCGGGTCTATAGTGAACTTTGGTGGTATTTTTAACTAACGTGAGCGGTATATAATGGCTATTAGCATATTTGGGTTTACACTTGGGCGTGATGATAAGCAACCGGAGTTAAAGAGACAATCTTTTATTACCCCGGTTGCTGAGGATGGGGCCTCCACCGTACAGGCTGGAGGTTATTATGGTACCTATGTAGATATCGATGCATCAGCTCGGAATGAATCTGAGCTGATTACTCGATACAGGGAAATTTCCAATTACCCCGATTGCGATAATGCTATTGAAGAGATTGTTACAGATGCTATTGCAGCCGTAGATAGTGAAGCACCTGTACAAATTAATTTAGATGATCTCAAGCTGTCCAATAGCATTAAGAGTTCTATTAGAGATGAGTTTGACGAGATCTTATCTCTATTAGATTTTAAAGATAAAGCTCACGATATTTTTAGACGCTGGTATGTAGATGGTCGAGTTTACTATCAAAAAGTAATAGATCAGTCTAGACCTAAGAGCGGTATTCAAGAGCTTCGTTACATTGATCCAAGAAAAATAAGAAAAGTTAGAGAAGTAAAAAAAGAACGATTAGAGTCTACTGGGATAGAGGTAGTAAAATCTATCGAAGAATTCTTCATCTATAATGAAAAGGGGTTAAACTATACCCCTGGAGTTGCCCCTCAACAATCAAACTCTGGTATAAAAATACACCCAGATGCAATTACATTTTGTCCTTCAGGTTTATTAGACTTAGATAGAAATATTGTAATGGGGTACTTGCATAAAGCAATTAAACCTGTTAATCAACTCAAGATGATGGCAGACTCATTGGTAATCTACAGATTAGCAAGAGCTCCAGAAAGAAGAATATTCTATATTGACGTTGGCAATCTACCAAAGATTAAAGCCGAGCAGTATATGAAGGACATTATGGCCCGATATCGTAACAAGATAGTTTATGATTCAGCCACTGGTGAGATTAAAGATGATCGTAAGTTCATGACCATGCTTGAGGACTTCTGGTTACCCCGTCGCGAGGGTGGTAGAGGTACGGAAATTGATACTTTACCCGGTGGTGAGAATCTAGGTCAAATTGCAGACATAGAATATTTCCAAAACAAAGTATACCAGTCCCTTAACGTACCAGTATCTCGTTTCCAGCCTCAATCAGGGTTTAATTTTGGCCGTGCTGCTGAAATTTCTAGAGATGAGATGAAGTTTGCAAAGTTCGTATCTAGATTACGTAGAAAATTTAACGTATTGTTCGACGACTTATTAGAGACTCAACTAGTTCTTAAAGGTATTATTACACCCGAGGACTGGAAGCAAATAAAAGAATCTATAAATTACGAATACGCTCAAGACCAGTACTACGAAGAAATAAAAAATGCTGAAAATCTTCGTAATCGCGTAGATGTACTAAATCAAATGACACCTTATGTAGGGGTTTACTTTAGTAAGAATTATATTCGTAAAAATATTTTAAAGCTTTCTGATCAAGAAATAGAACAGATTGAGCAAGAAAATGAACAAGACCCGCTTGATGTACAGCCAGGTGCCCCGGGCTCTATGCAGGCTTCGGAGCTAAGTAAAGAGAACCAGCAGGCTGATGCCAACCCTGATGCAGAGCAACAGCTGCAACGATGATAAATAATACATAATGGAGACTAATATGGATAACATAGATACTATTAACAATATGATTAATGATATTATTGCCGGGAAAAATTCTAATGCCCGTGAAGATTTTGAATCATTAATTTCCAATAAAATGGCTGCTGCCTTAGATCAGAAAAAACAAGAAATTGCACAATCCTTTTATAGTGCAGACGAAGTAGATCAAAATTCAGACCAGGATATCGAAGTAGATGAAACCGAACAATAACTCAATGGCTGGAAATAAGGCTCTAAAGGATAAACTTCCTAAGAAGCCTGCAAGCGAGTATGATCGTAAGGTAGTATCTTACCTGAAGAAAAAATATAATGAGCAATATGAGTTAGAGGAAGCGGTTACAGTTAAAAAAGCTAACTACTCCTGGGGTAAAATGGTTACCGTTCACCACGGCGCCGATACTTCATATCCTTTACACCCAGAACATCAAGCAGCTATTAAAAATTTAAAACCAGGTGAAAGCGCTTCTTTTACAGATGAAACAAATCGTAAAGTGACTGCATCGAGAGAAGAGGACCAAGTTCATCTTTCCGGAAGAGGTTCTAATAAAAAGACTACAGTTGCACACAGCCATTTTACAGAGGGTAATATGAGTTTATTTAAACAGTTTAAAAATAAATTGGAAGAGAAGACTCTTACGCCAGCTGAAATGAAGAAGCGCGAAGAAGTTGCTAAGGCTATTGAGCAAGATAAACCAGACATGCCAATGGGTATGAAAATGGCTATCGCTACTAAGACCGCCAAGCGTGTTGCCGAGAGTGAAGATATTGAGACAGTTAACGAGTTATCTAGTGAACTACTAGGGCGTTATAAAAAAGCTGCTAGTGCTAGCGCAAGCGCTGCTGACGCCAAGGGTGACATAGCTACAGGTAATAAAAGATTTTCAGGTATCGTGAAAGCAACTAAAAAACAGTTTAATAATGATATGAAAACTGAAGAAGTGGATGATGAAGGTAAGATGGCCAAAGGGCAGTTAATGCGCATGGTTAATCAAGCCTCCGCGCTTGCTCAAATGATGGAAGATGATAAGCAGTTAGATGGTTGGGTACAATCTAAACTAACTATGGCTTCCGACTACCTTGATTCCGTTCATGACTATCTAATGCATAATAAGCAAGATGTGGATGAGATGGAAGAAGAAGCAGTTGTAGAAGGTTATACTGAAGACGATATAGCTAATGGTGGTACTGTTATCTATAAGCATGATGGTAAGCATTATATGTCTAAAGTATCCCACAAGTCTGGTAGCGGTGCTAGTACTCAAATACATACTACCTCTAGTCTTGGCCATAAAATTAAATTAAATCAAGTTGTTTCTACTGATGCTTCTGATTGGAATAAATTTAAAAATATTAAAGAAGAAACCGTTGTTGAAACCAAAGGTGCTCCTAAAGGCTTTCACTTTACCAAAGATGGTAAACTCAAGCGCGGGGATGCGGATCAAGACGGTAATGGGGGACCTATGCTCCGTACTGATCCATTAGACAAACAACGTAATAAAATACCTGCAGTATCTGAAGGTGAGCACCTTTGTGCCAAACACGTATACTCAAATATGTTTGGAGAAGGTGTAGTTGTAGACGGTCTTCACGCTGAACCAGATGATCAAGGTAACATTGAATGGTATGCCGTTCAGTTTGATGAAGGCATTAAAAAGGTATTTACAGAAAAATTAGAAATAATGGTTGCCGAATATCATGGCAACCACAAAAAAAAGAGAATGACAAATGGCAGATAAACGAACTTTAAAAGTAACTGCAGCCCAGGCTGCTTTTGCAATAGTAGGCTCTGGTAGTGCTAATATTAGTATTTACGATGCCCTCCACTCCAATCAAACAATTGATGCCGCTAACGTACAACTGACTATTACCGATATTGCCTACGATGTAGCTAATTCAGCTAACATAACAAGAGGTGGTAATTTAGTATTTGCGTGTAATGCAGGCCAAAATGAGTTAAATCTT
>Ga0181349_1001216_pt1 | contig 11061 bp, 17 predicted proteins | sample Su13VDMM110SD_FD_130106 | JGI IMG/M metagenome (GOLD analysis project Ga0181349, IMG submission 130106) | Freshwater viral communities from Lake Michigan, USA - Su13.VD.MM110.S.D | ecosystem: Environmental > Aquatic > Freshwater > Lake | place: USA: Michigan | collected 2013-07-16 | reverse complement strand
GGCGATCTAGAAACAAAGTATGGTTTATTTGCATCATCATACATTCCATCATGAATCTTAATTGCTTGATACTCGGTCCAAGACATTTTAACATCGTATTCTTGCAACAACCAAATAGAAAGGTCTGGTACCATTGCAAATGGAATTGCTGGATTTGTTTTGTAAAGTTTTCCTTGATTTTTACGATGCCAATCAGAAGTCTCAGTTTGATACACTTCATTGCCTTCGCCTGGAAATCCGGCCTTGCCTAAATCATGATGCATGGCTGCGAACAATAATTCTTCTTCAGTATATCCAGACATATCAGCACCCATCACAGTCCAGGTATTATGCAAAGTTAATGCACAATCCATTACTCGAAGTACATGATCTACATAACCTCCAGCAAATGCATTATGAAAATGTTCCATGGAAGAAGCCGGCATAAATACCATACGTTCTTCTAATTCATCATACATTTTATTTAATGCATCTTTCCGGGAAGGAAAGAATTCATCAACTAAGTTGCGATATCTTTCCCAATTGGATTTTATTTTTTCTGCTTCTAACATAACTAGTTTATATAGAATATAATAAATTATTTGGATATTTCCAAATGTTCTCCATTAACTAATCGTTGTGTGCATTTCCAACATGTAATAGCGGTCGCATTGTTATCAACACGATCGCTTACATTATCACAGAATTTACACTTTAGTTTTTTGAATCCTCGAGGAGCCGAGGAACTTTTCTTTTTTGCCATAAACTAAATTTATTCGCGGTCTATCCAATATCTTGCAGATTCTAATTTCTTTAGAGCTTCTGTTAAATTATGCATGACCGAATTAAAATCAGTCTTTCCTTCTTTCAATGTTCTTCCAACATTTCTTACAATTTCGCGAGCATCCTCGATGTCGTCCGTAATCTTAGCTTTGTACTTGTAATGAGCCATAACGTGTTTTTTATTATTAATTTAAATTGCTTTTATTATATATAAATATCAATCGGCTAGAATCATGGTGGTTTTACAACACTCAACTCCTATTTGGATTAATGCTTGTTCTTTTGCTTTTGCTTCAACAACTATATCTAAATCAGCAACCCCATATGTATCTGGAAGAGCTAAAATATAGTCAGCGTGTGCTTGTTCTTTGATCTTGGTAAACTCTTTATATTGTTTCTGGAAGGTTGGCCATTTATCTAGGTCCTCCATTGCAATACCATGATGCTCAAACATTGCTTCAATTTGTTTCTGAGATTCTCTACGACGAGATTCTGAGTAATGAGTACATTGAGTAACACCATGTTTCTCCCAAGTTTCACGAGCCATAAAGAATGCTTGCTCTTCAGTCAAGTCACCAGTATTAAATGTATGGTGCCAATAATCAAATGTAATTGGAATACCAATCTGAGAATGCACGCGCTCGTATAAGTCGCGGACTGAGTACATGGAAGCCTTATCATCATTTTCGATAACTAGGCGAGCCTTGCAAGAATCCGATAATCGATCCCAATTCTTCAGCCAACGAGCAATCGTAGAGTCTTTGTCATTGTATGTAGCACCAATATGTATATTAATCTTATTCTCAAAGCTAGGAGCAAAACCCATAAGATCAAACAATTCAGAATGTCGTTCCAAACTAACTAAACTGTTATCAACAATTACCGCGTCTGGACTACCTAGTATATGAAACATGCCAGGATGGGTTGTAACTCGATGACCATGAGTTTTTATAAAGTCGCCAGCTTCTCGTAAATAACCAGCAATTTTGTCGATGCCTGGCAAATCTTCTAAACGATAATGATTCCATCTAGGAAATAATTCACTACCAATACGAAACAATCGAATATCATTGGCTTCGTTCCACTTAAGAATTGTCAATAAATCTTTTGCATTTGCTAGTGCAATATCGCTAGCTAATTGTAGTCCACCAATCTTAAACTTTCGTTCAATCATAGTTCGACCGGTACGGATATTTTGTCCTCCTAATTCTAAATTATTACAGGCATAACCAAATCTAATCATAGCTCTTTTTCTATATAATAAGAAAAATAATACAGTAATCCAAATTGACAATGAATTACTATTCCGCAATATTTATTAATATGACACAACTAAATAAAATTATAAAATCAGTATTAGCTGAACAGATAACACTCTCTAATGTTGGCCTAGCTAAAAAAATTTACAATGCTAAAGGTTTAGTATGGGACAACGAATATGCTGCACTTAAAGCAATTTTAGCAATTAAAGACAGTAAACAATTTAACTCAGTTCAAAAAGAATTACAAAAATTAACCGGTGGCCGAGGTATTGCCCAATATGTTTCTGAGTTTATACAAGTACGGGATTCAATGAACGCCGAACATACTCCTACTACGATTCGATATATAAAATCTATTATAGCACATTTAACTAAAATTGGAACTTATAAACAGACAATTAATATATTCGATGAAAAATTAAAACGGATAACTAATTGGTCTAAGGTAAATGCTAATTTAGCAGCAGACGGTGTTGGACAAACGCAATTTGCATGGGAAACATTCGCAGATAGAGCCGCAGTCGATCCAGAGTTTAAACATAATTATCTAACTAGTTTACAAATTTTAGCATCATTTATTCCCGTTGTTGGTTGGGCTGTTGCTGCCGGGATTGGATTTGGCAATGCGTATGTATATTATCAAGAAGGGGATACTAAACAAGCTGGATTAGAAGCAATATTTGCTGTAATACCCGGTCTAGGACTTGCTGGAAAACTAGGACTTAGCAAAATAGCACCAAAGTTCATGGCTGGATTAGGAAAGAAAGTAGCTTTAAATCAAACTAAAAATCTTACTAAACAAGAAATTCGAATATTAGATCTAATAGGCAAAAATCAAAAAGCGTTTAAATCTGAACTAGATAATTACTTTAAAACTGGCATTATGAAAAATGCAAAACAAATTACTAAAGAAAAATTAAAAGCTGCTGGTAAGAAATATGGAATTGGATTAGCAAAGACATCAACCGCATTAGCTTCATATATGACAATCGCACAATTATATGGATCTATATATGATGCTAATGTAGAACTTATAAATGATACTGAGTTACTTGCGTTAAATACTAAATTAGATGCTGATTTTGAACGATGGCTAACCACTAAATATAAAGGCCCTATTTCAGATGGAATAGTTTCAAACTCAAACTCAAAGGTATTAACTGAAGCCGATTGGTTAACTAGCTTAATTTATGGCGGAGCTAAAACTGCAGCCGAACATCCATATATATTAGGTGGCATTGGTGCGGTTGGCTACTATTATAGAAATCAAATTGCTAAACTTCTAGTTAAAGTTAAACCGGTTAACTGGTTCACTACTTGGAATAAAATGCAACGAGATAAAAATACATTTAAAGCATTAGGATGGAACCCAGGCAAAATTAAAGAATTTTATAAAAGTGGCGCAGCTTTAGAAGAAGCTAAAAAGCAATGGGCGCTAGTTGAAGAAGAAGTAGCAGCTGGTAGACTATCTCCTAGAGAAGCAATGGGTAAACTTACATATCTAGAAAAGCCAGGCGTTGCTAATAAAGTATTTAACGGGTTAACTAAATCATATAATAAAGCTACAACGGTATCTGGCCAGGCAAAGGAGGATCTCACAATCTTTTTAAAAGATCTACCTAAACCAGCAAACCCAGGAGCTGGATTTGGTAAACAGGCAGCATGGGAAGCTGAAATGAAAATATGGAGAGAAAAAAGTAAACTAGTCGATCGACTGCTAGCAGTTCAAAACGACCCAGAATATAGTGCATGGTTAACTAAACATTTACAAAATCAAACGGCAACTAAAAATCTAAAATGGGTTAATAATACAAGAATTGCAAAGTATGCAGCATTTTGGACTCTAGTAGGTGGCGCAGCGGGACTTAAGACATACTTCTTCATTAATGCATGGAAAGAGCGAGTTAAAAAGAGAGCATATAAAAGACAATTAGATTCTGCAGAAAAGAATCCGGTTTATTTTAAAGCAGCTGTAGGAACTAAGATACCATTGTATACATGGATTGCCCAAACTAAAACATGGAAGTACGATTTAAATTACACAATAGAATCTAATGCTAAAATTTTAAAAGTTAAGGAATCGGCCGATAAAACCCACACACTAATACAATTCCCAGGCAAAAAATATTATTGGGTATTAACTAATACGTTGAGCGATACTCCAGTTGTTAAAAAGAAAACAGATGATAAAAAGGAAACCGAACCGGTTAAGAAAACAGATGATAAAAAGGAAACCGAACCGGTAACTCCAGAAGTTGCGCCAGTTGCCCCCGAAGAATTTAAGTTACCAGATTAATTTAACTATACAATATTTATATAAAAGAAATAAAACTATATGAAACTAGAAAGACTATTAGCAGAGAATATGCTAAGATTTGGTACCAAGAATTTGATAGCATCTGATATTAAGCCGTACCTAATGGAACAGACAGTTAGAGAATATTCACTAAATCAATTGCCGGCAGAATTAGAAAAAATTAACTATGTTCCTTCGGCAGCAAATTACATTGCTATATCTGATGGGAATCCGTGGTTGGCAGAAAATCGCGCAATTAATTTAAAAAACTTTTTAGTTGCTAATATACAAAAACAAGTAGGTATTCCATTTGATGCAGCTGCAGTTAAAGTTGAAGAAACCGCAGTATCCCCAAATAAAGGTGATCAATATCAATACGTAGAGGGAACGATATATGGGCTTATGGAGAAAAAGACAATCCCAGCAACTAAATATGCATACGATCTTCTTTATAATTTTTATGATATTAATAATGTGCCACACATTATAGTAACTAAATTAGGAATGGGTGCACCTGTACAGGTCGGTAACACTAACTATAACAATTCAGCTCTTAAATTGCAGCGAGATGGCGCGACAGCTATCAGTGCTGGCGGATTTGTAGTATTCGATCAAGAATCTAGCAGTCTAGGAAATATTGCAATTCTAATTCCTATTCCAAATATATATGCTCAACGAGATGGAAGCCGTTTATATTTTAAAGATGCTAAAAGCTTAAATCAAATGCGCGAATTTATACAAACATATACAGATGGTTCAGATGTGTATACTAAAAATCCAGAATCAAATTATCTAAGTTCAAGATGGACTAGTACACAAGGTGGCGGTGGCAATTACTTAGTTGGTAGAGAAGGTGGAGCACCAGCAACGATTTTAACTGGGCCAAAAAAGGGAAAAACTTCAATATCTAGAACTTATTATAAAGCGACCGGGGATGGTCAAGCGGCAGAACCAGGAACTGGTACAAAGGGAGAATGGGTAAAAATAGGTTCTTTCCAATTATCAAAAGAAAAAGGATCCTTTTTGGATAATATGGTAACAATCCAACCAGGTTCATATCAACAAGTATTTGATTCTATTAAAGCAGATATTGATGCACAGTTAGCGAACGAATTCCAAATTAAATCATTAACTGCGACGGTTAAAGGATATGCATCAGCTGACAGAGCGACTAATCGCTTGCCACAAGGTGTAACAGCCCCAGACCATACGTATGGTGGACATGTACCGGCTAAGTATTGGATACGAAAATAAATAATAAATTAAACGTAGTAAATGGGGCAGTTAGCCCCATTTTTTTATGATCATTTCAACATAATAGTGAAATATTGTTCCATTTGATTAATAGGATATACATCGTTTCTTTTTTGATCGAATCCAATTCCAATTGTAGTATTTGATGGGTCTAGTATATTATTTCGATGTGCTTCTGATCCCATCCATGCTCCAACACACATTTTTGCTAATTTCTTATGAGTAACATACATTATACTATGATACATCATACAATTCTCAGCATAATTAATTCTTCTATGTTGTCCAGGATCTGGTGTTTGGGCATCACTAGAATGCACATATATACTAGTTTTACACATCCAAGCTGAATGCTTTTGTGCTAATGGTTGAAGAATAGTATCAATTTTAAATTCAGATAATCCTGCTTTAACGCGTTCTTCATTTACGTATTTTAAAATATAAAATTCAATTGTTTCATTTGAATGAACTGTATATGTAACCAAACTATCTCCGTAGTCCTGACCAAATCCAACACTACTAACTGCTACTGCTAAAACTACTAGGAACTTTTTCATGACTTTAAATTTAATTGGTTAACTATCTCTTTATATATTAAATATAAGAATAATAAATCACAAGTCCTAGCAAATCCTAATCTTTTTTAACAAATCCACTTAAAAAGTTTCTCTGCTTTTCTATAGCAGATTCTAACTCTTTGCTGCTAGAAACTCCTCGTTTTTTTGTAGCAGGTCGATTGACTCCCTTAACGCTAGGTGTAGCAACCAAGTCTGTGCTAGACTTTTTTCGCCCGGGCTTTGTATCTTTTCCACTATCTTTGGAATCATCTCCGTCGCGTAGCTCACTATTGCTTCGGCTTTCATCTGCTGACCGTACGGGGTTTCTAAGAACTGGATTAACTCGTTCTGTTTCTCGGCCCAATTGGATTCGTTTAATGAGGCCTGGCTCTCCAATGGATCTAGTTTCTTCGATGTATATACAACCGGTGTTGTAGTGGGTCTTTTGCCCCTTAATCTCGATACCACACGGGTACTTAGTACCCTTAACCGATTCCACAGTGTACATAATACCCCACCCGACTTTTTTAAATTTTGTAACATATCCACATTGTTTGTAACCCATCCAAGAAAAGAAAACCGCTGCTCCAATTTGGAACTGCGGCTTATCATATTGTTTCTGAAGAGTATCTGTTATTTTTTGTTTTGCCATTAGTTAAGACATATTGTTGCGGTTTGATCTATAATTTTAAATACTCGCAAATATCTAGTCACTTTGTCTTTTTTGAACATCTTTTCCATTTTAGTATCTCGTCGAAGAATATATCCTGATTCCATGAACTTGTATATAATATGTCTAGTAGCCCGAAGACTATTAGATTCAATCATTATATTTTCATCATCAATCATTACGTCAACATGTTCTGTATCCGCTGCCGATTCCCGGGTGTCTGGAATCATTCGATCCGTAGAGTCAAGTGATTCGCGAATTAAATCAAACACGGAATTTAAATCAATCCCGGCAGATCTAGCAACAGTTGCATCCCAAGTTTCAAACAGGTATAGAACCTTATCAGTAGCGTTTAATTGTTTAAAATAACTATACTCGGCATAGTTAATAAACATCGAGTCAAAGATTGTTTTCATGGTTATCCAATTTCTTAATTTCAAATAAGTAATTAACTGATTCCTCAGGTAATTGTTTTATTTGCATGATATAATTAAGTGCCTCGTACAAGCTCGTTGCCATTACACGGCCTATGGGTTCACACGTTGAATCTATTTTATAATAATATACATATGTGTTCATAGGATCTATTTATTATAAATATAATCCTAGTTCATAAGATTTGATAACTGTAGCCAATGCATCTGAAATAGTTTCCGTCAATTTTGCAACTTCATGTTTAACTAGCATACAGTCACGTCCTTTAACTGATAAGGATTGAACTTCCGTCTTATCAGTTTGTTCGGCATATAAATTGTTCAAGAAGATACCTAGTTGTTTGTCATAGTTAATTAGATCTTTATATGTCATTGCAATACGGTGATTGCATACATGAAGTGAACCAATCTCGCAATTTAATGGATCTGATTTAAAATTATCGACAGAAATTTTACCATTAACTACGAAGTCAATGTCTGCCCATGTTTTACCATATCTTGTTACGAACTCGTCGCATATTGCCCATGGTTGGTTGATACTGTTTGTCATTTTATTATATTTTATAAATTAATACGGTGTATACGTCGTTTGAGTAGTTGTTACGGACCGTTACATATCGATATTTTTCGATAAGCATATCCATTATGAGACCTGGATGAACATAGAAGAATCCATCATGAACTGTATTGTTAATTGGTGATAACAAATTAAATGCCACCACTGTTGTTGCTGTTTCATACATGATATCAATGTCAGCAAATAATTTTTGAAGGTCTGCAATTTCAGTATCACAGCGTCTTTGTGTAAATAGGCCAGAAGCAACTACCCAACCATGTTTAGCAACCTTCGTGGTTTCAAAGGCACCGGTTATAGCATCATAGTCATATTTCTGTTTGGCAAGGTCACACATCACCGGATTATGATCAATACCAGTATATGGAGCAACTTCACCAAAGAACTTTTTAATGAAATTTCCTAGGTCACATCTACCACACCCAATATCTAATATTGAATTCTCTGGATTATATCCTACTAGTAAATTTTGAAATAAATATTCTTGTTCTGCTGTTGTATTGTAACCAACCGGACTTGGATGGTTCAACATGTACGTTGGATCTGCGGGAGTTAGCGAGTCCCATTCGTCTGCTTCTAACATTCCTGAAAGTGTTGATGCAATTTTATCTTGTAATTCTGTTGTATCCATTATCTTTTATGAATTCGATTAGCAATTCGTTCTCTATTTTGATGTTTTCTCTCGTCTGATATCATTCGCTTTAATGGATGAGTACGGTTCATGTTACGTTCGGTACGAGTGGTTAAAAGGGCATTATTCCACGCATCGATAATGGTATCACAATCATCTAATAGAAAAATATCATTTAAATTTTCTGAGTTCCACTCTACAAAATATTGTCCCAAAGGCGTCACTTGTAATATCGCCCCGGGATAATGTTTGTTAACATGTTTTTGTATAGATTCCAATTTAATCATTACCAAGAAGCTTTGCCGGCTGAGTTTGCATCTAAATGAGGCATCAACTCTGCGGCTATTAATTCTTTATAAGGTACAGTGCAAGTAATCTGATCAGTTTCACATAGTTTGGTAGTTAATTCTTTATTAACATATATGTCTAATGATTTAGATGTGCCTACATACACAATAGCACGACGAGATTCTAATAGAACATCATATACTAGTTGTTTATTGACAATGTGGCTTGTTGCGATGATACCTACATGATTTGTACCATGAACGGTGACAATAACGGTTTGACCTGGCTTGTATCCCATTATTCTAAGATTTTGACAATTTTGCTAGCCGTTACAGACTTAACTTCGAAATCAAAGGCGAACCCTGCAAAATCACTAACTACTTTAGCTTCTGCCTCAGTTACTGATAATGCTTCTACTAGATACATTTCAGTCATTTTTTTAATTTTTACACCTTTAGGCGTGTCTACCTCATCCGTTAATTGGATCTTTGCTACGTAATAACTCATTTTATTTGTTTTAATACATTAATAACTTAACTATAATATAAGAAAAAATTAATGTAATTCAAATGTATTTACTTGTTTTTTTCAATTTCTTTTTGAAGACGTTTCTGGTTTTTATGAAACTCATATGATTGACGAATATGTTTTGCTGATAGGTCAAAGTTGGCTTGTAAGTTATCTAATACATCGGCAATAACACGTTCTTTATCATGTGCTGTCTTTGTTTTTTTAATTAGCATATCAATGATACGTTCTAATTGACGAATATACTCTTTTGGCAATCGATTCAATATACGAGACTTATCAGCATATACCTTCGATTTAGATTTTTTAGTCGTTTCGTTAATTAGTGATTTAGCAATAGTTACCGATTCTGTTAGTATATCACCATACTTAACAACCCAAGCAACTTCAGGGCCAGGTTCCTCAGGCATTGCACCAGGAGCGGCCCCACCTGCTGCGGAGCCGGATTCTACTGCTTCTTTGTCTTTTGCACCTAATCCTTTAACATCATCTAAGCTTAATTGTAACTCCATTGTATAATCAGTATTTCTACCAAATCCAGTATATGGAACTATTTTAATTACTCCGCTGCGGATTAAACTTAATATGATTTCTGGGGACGCATTAAAGTCATCGCCACTTCTAGCGATAAATTCACGTATTCCAATATCAGAAGGAGAATATATAATTCCCATATGCCTAGATCCATGTGCATCAAATTTCCCTAAGAATTTTTCTTCTGCGGGAGTAAATGGTGAATCGGCGGCATCGCGGGGAGCATTATCAGTTTCAGCAGCCGGAGCTTCCTGAATCATTGTTTTTAATACTTGCTCAATTATATATTCTAGTTTCATTTATTTTACGGCTTTCGATTCTGCAAGTTGTGTTGAACGATATTTACTTGCTAATTTTTTTAACTCATTAATTGCTTTTCTAGCTCTAACGCCAGCAGCTTTAACTTGTTTCTCTTCAAAGCGATCATGGTTTTCTTTAAATGTTAACCAATGTGCTTCCATTGTTTCATAGATTTCTTGTGATGTCATATTAACCTTTTTATTTATATATAAATATGTTACTTCACAAAACGTTCCATAAATACGTGGATGTTCTGCTCGTTAACCTTTAATGTAGTGTAATCAATTAATTCTATAATAATTGATTCATTATCTTCATAGATACGTTGTATATGTCGTTTATTGATAAATTGTACAGTGTGTTTGCCAGAATCTGATATCACAGTAATTGATATAAATTCTGACAATTCCATCAATCTAGTCCGGAAGATCTTCCTGCACTACGTTCAGCATCTAACCATTTTGCTTTATACGCACTGTCATCGGCAGCCGGGGCTTGTGTACGAGCCGGCTTCATTGCATCATTGAATTTATGTATAGCAATTAACAATGCCGTCGACTGTTTAATTGTAAGATCATTAACTCGAGCCCTACCAGTTTTAGCTAGAAATTTACCAGTCAGCTGACCTAAATTTGGAACTGTTTTCATGAAGCGATCGTATGCTCTTAAATTAGTTCGACCACCAATATCATATTTTGCTAGTTCAAACTCTGACATATCCAATACATCTTGTACATCTTCCGGGATTTCATCCCATTTAGCAGTAGCATATTGCTCTTCTCGATCTGGGCCTTCATCATCAGAAGATGATAACAGTAAATGAGCTTTTTCTTTAGCTGTCATTAAGTTCCATATTTCATCAGTAGAATATTGGAATCCTTCTGTTAGGATACGTTTAGCACGAAGTAATTCTTCTTTAAGAATTTGTTTGTGTCTTGGGTTTTTAATATTAAATAAGTTCATGTTTATTT
>Ga0181349_1001215_pt1 | contig 11061 bp, 13 predicted proteins | sample Su13VDMM110SD_FD_130106 | JGI IMG/M metagenome (GOLD analysis project Ga0181349, IMG submission 130106) | Freshwater viral communities from Lake Michigan, USA - Su13.VD.MM110.S.D | ecosystem: Environmental > Aquatic > Freshwater > Lake | place: USA: Michigan | collected 2013-07-16 | reverse complement strand
TATTCTTTAAAATGTTATAATAATCTTCTTGGTGTTCAGATAAAAATTTATTTTTTTGTTTTCGTTTAATTATTGAGTTAATTAAATCCTTTTTTGAAAAAGGTTTAGAATCTTTAGTCTCCAATTTAATTATTGGATCTGGTTTTTTTCTTATTGCCATATTTTAATTAATAAATCTTTTTTTACTCTCACCATCATAGATTTTTTTTCTAAGGTTTGTTGTTGAGTAATTATGGTCACGTTTATTGTAAATAATTCTAATCCCCCTTTTTTGGCAAATAGTTTTTCCCGTGTAGTCAATGTCTTTATAATCCTCACCAATTATTCGGACATCTAAATCTAACGAACTAAAAAGTTCTTCTAACTCATCTTCAGTATTGTAGGGGATTATCTTATCAACATATTTAACCGCATCCAATTGCAAGTATCTTTCCACAAGAGATTGGATTGGTTTATTTTTTTCTTTTCTATCTATTGTTGGGTCGTTCTGTAATGCACATATTAAATAATCACAATGTTTTTTACATTCTTCTAACATAATGATGTGTCCCGCATGGAGAAGGTCAAAAGTTGAGCATGTGATTCCTACCGTTTTTTTAGTCATTATTTTCAGACACTTTTTTATTGATCCATTCGTAAGTTTTTTTCATACCCTCAACCAATGGTTCAGAAACTGACCAACCTACTTTGGACTCATAAAGTTTATTATCAGAATTTCTTCCCCTAACTCCTACGGGACAATTAAATCCGTATTTATCCAAGAAATCTTTACCTCCAACATTATTAATATTAATATTTTTACCTGAGATATCAATAGCCATTTGAGCCAATTCATTAATTGAAACCATTTCTTCCGATCCAATATTAACAGGACCAATAAAATCACTTTCCATTAATTTTATAACCGCTTCCACACACTCATCAATATATAAAAATGATCTAGTTTGATGACCATCACCCCAAACTTCAATATCACCACCATTCGGAGTTTCGGATACTTTACGACACATTGCTGCCGGAGCTTTTTCTTTACCACCAACCCACGTACCATAAGGTCCAAATATGTTATGAAATCTTGCAACCCTTACGTTTAAATTATAATTTCTCATAAACGCAAAATATAATCTTTCGCTAAATAATTTTTCCCAACCATACTCTGAATCAGGGTTTGCCGGATATGCGGATGACTCTTCACAATTAGGGTTATTTGGGTCTAATTGATTGTGTTCTGGGTACATACAAGCCGATGACGAATAAAATAATTTTTTCACCCCACTTTTTGAACTATAGTAACTAACATTCAAATTTATTAACGCCGAATTATGCATTACATTCGCGTCGTTTTCGCCAGTAAAAATATATCCAGCACCTCCCATATCTGCGGCTAATTGGTAAACCTCATCAAAAGATTCTATTTCACTATATGGGTGTTTTAAAAGAGAATATTCCATTGGTACACCCTCAATTAATTCATATCTTAACGACGACTCAACAATTTTTGGGTCCCTCAAATCACCTTTTACAAATTGATTACAAAATTCATTTTCATTAAAATATTCGTGTTCTTTTATATCAACAACTCTAACAAAGTTACCTTCATTAAATAATCTTTTCGCTAAGTGACCCCCAATAAATCCCCCACCTCCGAGGATTAATATTTTTTTACCATTTTTTTGAGATTTCATTTACGTTATAATTTATATTTAGTTTATTAAAAATTTTATCACAACTCATTTTGTCCGAAAACCAATTCGTTAAATCTTCCTCGTTGAAGTATTTAGGATTAACCCACCAGTCCTCATAAAATAAAGTTGGATGATCTTTTTGTGATACGTCCCCACATAATAAGATGTAACCATTCTGTTTTAGTAATTCCCTTTGAGGTAACTTTTCAATTGACTCATATTCACCACTAAGGTATGAATCGTGCTCAATTGTGATTACTTTAAATTCGTAATTCGTCTTTAAAACCTTTTCCAATAATTTAAAACGATCCCCAAGTACCTCCATATCCAAAGAAAGATAGTCAATCACTTTGTTATTATAGTGTGTGTCTAAAAGATTAGTTAAATCAGTATTCATACAATCTTGTTGTATGAATTTATTTTTTCTTTCTTTCCACTCCTCATTATAATCAATAATATCAAGAGATATTCCGGTCCACCCATTTAATTCTAAAAGATATGTGTTGTTTATGTTTTTTGGTAAATAACATCCTAAATCTAAGAATGTCCCGTTGTCTTTTTTTAAGATATTATAAACAAAAATATCTTGACCACATTGTGAGTATGATTCCATTATTTTTTTAAGTTCCAAGGGTTTATTATTATTTTATCAGATAAATCATATTCTAATATTGATTTATCATTGTGGATGATAACTATTACATCCGACCAACTTATAAATTCGTCCATATTTGATATGGATGTATCTGTAGTCACTAAAGGATCAAAAGTTGAGATTACACATCCTTCATTTTTTAATTTTTCATATATGAAGTATCCTGCGGATTCTGTTACGACTGAAGTCTCAGGTTTAAATGATAAACCATAAATACCAATTTTTTTATCTTTATGGTTTAATACTTTTGAATATAATATATTAAATTGATCTTCATTAATTTTTTGAGTGGCTTTAATATGAACAGCGTCTAAACCTAAATTTTCCGACATTTTAATAAATGCCCACGTATCTCTTGGAAAACAAGTACCCCCAAAAGGTAAACCACTTTTAATATAATAAGGGGAGATTCTCCTATCATAACCTAATGCTCTTGTAATGTTATTTGGGTTACAATTTAATTTATCTGAAATATTTCCGATGAAATTAGCAAAACTTATTTTCATTGTTATATAGGCATTTAAACTAACTTTAGTGATTTCACTTTCCATTAATGACATTCTAACTATCGGGGCGTTATTTTTGATAATTTTACTATATATTGTTTCCGCAATCTTACCGTACTTCTCATTACTCTCCCCCATAATTAATAGATCAGGATTTTCAAAATCTTTAATTACAGTACCTAATGCGACTAAATCAGGAATATAAACAAACCCAAAATCTTGATTGAGTTTTTTATTGGTGTCACTTTCAATCTTACTTATTAAATGAGTATGAGTTCCCGGCATAACAGTAGAACTTAAAATGATAAGAAATTCTTTTTTATTACTTTCTTTAATTTTTTCACATAATTCTGTTATTGCATCGTAAATGTACTTATTTGAGAAATCCCCATTTTCTGTGGATGGGGTGTTTACTAAAATAATAAAAACATCCGTTTCATTGACGACATTTTCAAATGTGGTATTTAAATCAATATTATTATAACCAGAATTTAAATACTCGTTTAAGTTTGGTTCGTAAAATGGGATTTGTTTATTTTTCAGTAAATTAATTTTCTCCTGATCAATATCTATCCCTATGATTTTTTGGTCATTATTAGCAAAAGTCACTAACAAGGGTAATCCTAATTTACCTAAACCAATTAAGGAAATTTTATTAATATTCATATAATGATTTTATTGTTTTTATAATTGTTTCCATAACTTCAGACTCCCCAATTGTAATCCTTACACAATTCTCCAATCCTTTAAAAGATGATCTATCTCTAATTAGAATATTTTTTCTTGTGAGATTGTTAATTAAATCTGAACTATTTATAACTTTTATAAGAACAAAATTAGACATAGACTCAATAAACTCAATATTTAATTTTTTTAATTCATTGGTAAAAATATTTTTATTGTGGTTAACAATATTTATTCTTTCTTTAATGTAATTGATATTATTCAATGCCGTTAACCCTAAAGACTGAGCAAATGAGTTAACCTCTTTTGTGTTCCTTATTTTATTTATTTCATTAATATTATTTATGTTTGAACAGATGTAACCTAATCGGATAGACGCGAGTGAGAACGCTTTTGAAAATGTCCTGGTTACAATTAAGTTACTGTATTCTTTAACCATCCCAACGCAAGTGATGTTAGAAAATTCATAGTAAGCCTCATCAATGACAAATAACTTATTAGGGTACTTTATTAAAAGTTTTTCTATTTCGGAAGGTTCTAATATTTTTCCCGTTGGGTTATTTGGGTTTGTGATGTAGATGAGGTCGTTATCCTCAATATCATTAAAATTATACCCATGCTTTCCAAATAAGTCGGTAATGTACGAATAATTTAAATTGTTAGAGTATAGTCGTATATAACTCTCAACCTGTGTATATGTTGGGTAAAAAATTAAAACTTTAGTTTCTGGGTTTAAAAATGTTGCGAATATATAATGTAATGCCGAATCCGACCCATTAAATATTTGTATGTTTTCTTCATTAACTTCACAGTAATTAGATAAACCATTAATTAAATTTTCATTATTAATATTTGGGTATTCACTTAAATTAACCGTGAAAATTGATCTTCTTAATAGATTAAGGTAATCCTCATTAAATGGTATATTACACTCATTCCAATCTAACTTAACTGTCTCATCATTTTGGGATCTATCTGACGGAAGATAGTATTTAATATTTTTTAAATTTCTATTCGTTTCCATTATTTAATATCTGTTATAACGCATCTTATTTTACCGGTAATAGGGTCTCTATGTATTTCATCCACAATCTCAATAACAAGAGGTATATTACCAATCCTTTGATGGATTTGTTGTTTTAAATCATTAAAAATTTTTTCATTAAACCCATCCTCAATCACAATACTTAATTTTGTGGATTTATCTAATTTTTGTTGAAACTGAAACATTCTAATTTCTTTAATTTTTGACATTACCGTATAAAAATTAACAGATGGTATTTTGGAGTTTGTTTCAGACATTATCATATCATCCACCCTACCATCAATTCCTTTAATTATAAGTGGAGATGAGTAATCGTATAATGGTGATTCCATTAACTCCACAACGTCATTTGTTTTATATCTTATAAACGGCATTACGTTATTCATAAAAGATGTTCCAATTATTGTATTATTTTCGTCGTATTCCGTAAAAGAATAAGTTAAACTTTCGTGATAGTAATTGCTTACCGATGATTGGTAAGCAAATGAAACCTTTTCTACTTGACCATAATGCATTTTAAAATCAAACCCAAAAACACTTTTTATTTTATCTGACCATATTGGTAAACATTTTTCAGACGCTCCGTGAATAGATGTAACACTATCTAATAATAGATTATTTTTTTCCAATAAACAGGATAACCAATATGCGGTTGATGGGTAAGTGACAATAGTTTTAATTTTTGATTTATTTATGATTTTCACGTAATCATATATTGTTTGATCATTTAAATGAAATGCGGATAAATAAATTCTTTTTAATTCATAATCCTTTACCATTAAATCGTTGTTGTCTTTAGGTGAGTGTCTTCTAATCCAAACGGACCAATCATTATATAGATTACTACCGTGAGATTTAAAACTATGTGAAATATATGCCGCCTCTTTTTTATACATAGAATCTTCACCATAAAATTGAAGTCTTTTACCTGTAGATCCTGAGGTTTTAAAAAGGTATTTTTTACCATTAAAATTGGTGGAAACCATATCCTCAAAATTATCATTAATAATATCTTTTGTGAGGTAAGGTAATTTTTTAATGTCATTAAAAGAATTTATGTTAGGGTTAAACTCATAATCAGAAAATAATTTACCGTAATATGGGACATATTTTTGAGCGTTAATTAACACCCGTTTTAATTCATTAAATTGGTATTCCTTAGTCCTATCATAAGTCCAATTATCAACTTCATTTAAAAAATCAACTGTTTCACCATAAACCATACCGTACCTTTTTTTAAAAGGGACTATATTATAATAGACCTTTTTAATAAAGTTAGGTTGTTTCTTAATTATTCTTTGTACTATACCCATTAAAAAAATCTTCAGGGTTTATTCCTTTATCATCTATAAAAAAATCAGCATTAAATTTAACTCCGGCTCTTAATTCATTAAATTTTAAACCAAAATCCATTAGCTGTTTATAGGTTTGTTCATACCAATTTTTTTTTGAGACACATCCTCTAGCGGTTTCAATTATTATGTAATGACCATCCTCAAATAAATTATTGACCACTTTAATCCTATCTTCAAAAGGTTTTGAATTTAAGTAATCCCAATTTCCATCTTCTTTTTTCTTTGTATCACACAAAGTGTTATCTAAATCAAATACGTATCTCATATTAAATCCCTATCTTCATTTTTTATTATTCCACCTAAAACATCTGAATGTCTCTTAACTATTATTCTTGAGTTCCTATAATGAGCATCATTATGAATGATTTGATTTTTTTGTCTACCGGTCCCCCAACTTGGGTCTGAATCATATTCGATCCAATATAAACCACTAACTTTACCCAACTCTTTATATGCCCTATAAGATATGTCGTGATCATCATAGGAGTTAGGGGACAAATATTCATCATAAAAATTTAATTTAATTAAATCTTTATAGTCATACATTAAGGGTCCTCTATTTGCAATTTCTCTAACTGCAAATTTGTCTCTTGGGTAACCCTCTCTTCTATCTGCGGAATCAATTGTTACTACGGAACCTCCACTAATTTTATTATTATGAGCGGTTTGTGAAGTTACTGCGAACACATCATCAAAAGTAATAAAGGGTTTTAACATTCTTTTATCAAAATCTTTTTCCTTAATAATCATATCATCCTGAATAAGAATAACGTAGTCGGATGTTACTTCTTTAAGTCCTGCGTTATTTGCCTTAAGCTCAAATACATCATCAGTATAAACATATTTAATTTTAATTGTTAAATCATTTAAAATGGATTTAACAATTTCTTCGGTTTTGTCAATACAACCATCAAACACAACTATGATTTCTTTAGTTAATTCCGACATATTATTTATAATACCATAACAAACAGATTCTATCATATCCTCTTTATTATGTGTGGTTAAAAGACAAGTAATTGTATTATCCATTTTTTATTTTTTTAAACACACGATTATGACCGACACAAATTAGTTCTATAAATTGATCGTTGTCTTCTAGATTATCTTTAATTGCATTACATACATCTATATGACCTTTAAATTTATCATTACTTAGATTTTTAAAACAAGATGAATCATCAAAAACAACGTATGTTCCTATTTTACTAACATCATACATTAACTTTATATCCGAAACAACACAATCATAATCATGACCTCCGTCAATATAAATTAAGTCAAATTGGTTAAATTCTTTAACTTTGTTTTTAATTAATTCGTCAGTTGATAATCCATTAATAATATTTGTATTAATATCAAATTCTAAATTAAAATGATCAAACAAATCAATTATGGTTTTACTATAATCAGTCACTTCATAATTAGAAAATTTATCTCCTGAATTATTTAAAGGAGTTACCCCAATGTATTTAACTGACTTTTCATAATTGTTAGATAATAATTTAACTAAACTTAAAACTTGGCCTTTATATACCCCAATCTCTAAAAATTTAAAATTATTAGGTAATTCTTTAATTAATTCACGCCAAATAACGTGAAAAGGTCTTTCCCCAAATCCAAGATTATTTTGCTCAATGTAAGTCCTATGATTTGTTAATATAGGATCGTTATTATATTCATTTAAAAAAATATCGTAAATTTCATTTAGATTATTTTTTTTGTATTTGTGAAATATATTTGTCATAATATAAAATTTGGGTTTCTATGGTGTAAAAATAATTGGGGTGTAGTTCTTAATCCACATTTATTCCCCCATTCAGATGGATCAATTTCTAATTTAATATTGTATTTTGAACACATTAACGATAGTATACTTTGATCATGTCTATGGTCTTTAAATGATGGGTAATTAACTCCTGTCGTGTTTGGTTTATCGGTTATAATATTTTCATTCTGAGACCACTCAAGCATCTCCTCAACAAATTTAAGTGTGTTTAATGTTTTTCTATATATTTGGTAAGACGCATTTACATGAGGATCATTAATTGTTTTTTCATTATCAAGTCCCATAATCACAAAAGAATCCTTTTTTGTCCAGTCCATGTTTTTAGGTGGATTTCCGTCAGACATACCATCTCGATTATCAAAAAAAATCATATCAGTATTTCCATCTAATTTATCATATAAAAAAGAAGGATCCTCTAAAAAAATATTACCAGCATCAACATAAAATAATATATCACCCATTTTTATTTCAGATAACACTTTGTAAATAAAATATGGTTTCCATAACCAATAACCAGCACCTCTTTTTTGGGTTAAAATGTGTTCATTTTTTAATTTAAAGTTTTGATCTATGTCGTCAAAATTGAATGAGTGGATTTTACAAAAAAAATTTTTAGAACTTTCAATCAAAGATGAAGTTGCGTTTTTATAATTTTCTGTGCCAAATATTACCAAATGTTTCATTACAAATAAAAATTATTTGATTTACGTTTAAGATATATGTTTCTATCGATATTATCAAATTTACTATTATCAAAATGAACAAAATCTCTTTGCCCAAATCCTGCATCTGGGTGCTCATGTTTAATGATAATCTGATCAGAATACGTTTGTTTTTTCAATAGATTCGCAACATCCATAAATTCATTATCCGCCCATAGTGAGGTATAATCTGGATGGTAAATGTAATCAAATCTCTCATAATATTTTCTACCTAAAATACATAAAGTATTTAACTTATTTTTTTGGTGCCCGTCGTTGAACCATAAAACTCCATCTGTATCGGGGTATAATTCAATCATTTTATTTCTAATTATGTTGTCATATCCCATAACTTTTGGGATCATATCGTCGGACGCTAATAAAATAATATCTGAGTTACCTATAATAAGATCTCTATTTACCGCATGGATTTTATTTTTACTTACACCTAAAGTGTATTTTAAATTTTTATACTCGGTTAATTTTGATAAAACAATTTCATTATTCATGGTTTCATCATCACTATCTATTGTAATTTGAAACTCCATGTCATCTTTGTTAGATGCTAATTGATAGTATACATTTAAAACTTGAAAGAATTTATCTTTTCTACCTCTTGTCGGAAATTTGATTAATATTTTCATATTAGTGTCTTACGTTATATAATATTTCAGGCGTAATAACCCAATTATCTGTTAATTTTTTTAATTTCATTAAAAAGTCAAAATCTTCACCATTTCTATTATTATCAAATAATAAGTTATCAAATTTATTTTTGTAGCAAAAAGATATTCCAACACTACTAAAAAATAAATTGTTTGAAGACAATGGTGGTAAGACCAAACCATTTTGATATTTCATTCTCCAAACAACAAAATCTTTTTCTAAATATTTTTCACTTAGTGTTGAGATGTAATTTACGTCTATTGTGTCATCATCATCTAAAAATCCAATCCATTCTGTTTTAACTGTTTTAATTCCTATGTTTCTAACTAAACCTGATTGTCCATTTTCCGGACCAACCAAACCTGTTTTTGGTATTTCTAAAGTTTTTATTCTTTCATCGTCAAACACGGTTCCAACAACACCATCATATATGATAATTGCATTCCAATTTGGATTTGTTTGTTTTAATAACGAATCTACGGTTCTTGTGATTGTTGATCTGTTAAGTGAGGGAATAATAAATGTAATAAACGGCTCCATACTAATTAGTAATTATTGTGTATTTTCTAAATTTTTAATTTTTTCTGATTCTTTGTTACCAACAAAAACGTATTTCACATTAGTTAATGATGTGAATTTTTCTGCATTAATATAATCAATAATTATGTTCTCATCGTGAACAAAAATGAAAGTTTCCATATGTTGTTTTATTTAAATAACTTGTACCATATTATATAATTATAATGTTATTTTTTATTTTATCAATATTTTGTTTAACAACAGGAATCAAAGTATGATAATCATAACCTTCTTTAGTCATTTTACCTTTATCTTCATTTCTTGTTATTGATTCGTAGTGATATGAAACGCATTCTCCACAAGTATAATTCTTCAGACCACTCGATGTTAGAAGAACATTCAATTCAACATCTTCAAAACAAGAATTGTACTTTTCGTTAAACATTCCTTTGTTTTCAAAAGTATTTTTCCTAATCATCATTAGACCTCCTGTATTACCGATTACTTCTTTAGTTGTGGTGGAATAGTTATAATAATTATGTAAATTTAAGTTAGATATTAAAAAACTACTATTTTCCTTTTTTAGATATATAACCATACCATCGTGTTGTATTGTGTTATCCTTAAAGTGAAGTCTAACACCTACGGTACCTACCATTTTATTTTTATCGAACACTGATAACATTCCCGTTACAATATCATTCATTACTTTAATGTCATTATTTGAGAATAGTATAAATTCATACAAATCGTTAGGTAAACTTCTTACGACCTCATTATTAATTTTTGCAAAATTATAATAATCATACTCTAATAATTTAATCCCTTCGATATTTTCTTTAATCCATTTTTTTTCCTCGTTGGTTGATCCTGTGTCCGCAATAAAAACGTCAAATTTGTCTTTATCGCAATGTTCATAAAAAGAATCAACACATTCTTTCAACATCAATACATTACCTTTAGTTGGAATTATAATTGCAATTTTTCCTAATTTTTTAAACTCTTTTCTTTTTATTATTGGCGTATAAATAAATGATGGTTTAAGATCTAATGGTAATTTACTTCCCCATTTTTCAACAAACTTTTCCCTACTTTCCCAAAACTCTTGATTTGGTTGACCTATAGACTCGTGAGTAATTTCAAACGATGAGGTAACTCCAATTTTCACCTCATCCAAATAATTGGGTATACAAAATAAATGATCGTAGAAGTGAAACTTACCAATAGTTTCATCAAAAGTATGTTTAATTTTTGTTTTGTCAAATGAAATAAATAAACCATCTATTGTGACAACAGGAATTAAAAAAGGTAATTTTGCGGAATACTTATTAATCCATTTTTTTTGATCTTTAGGGTGGTGATAAACTTGGCCGACCATAGTCTGCTTCATTTTTTCCCAGTACACGCCTGATTCAGGAAAATAACAAGATCCGGCTTTTCCAATTATACCGAATTC
>Ga0181349_1001213_pt1 | contig 11066 bp, 8 predicted proteins | sample Su13VDMM110SD_FD_130106 | JGI IMG/M metagenome (GOLD analysis project Ga0181349, IMG submission 130106) | Freshwater viral communities from Lake Michigan, USA - Su13.VD.MM110.S.D | ecosystem: Environmental > Aquatic > Freshwater > Lake | place: USA: Michigan | collected 2013-07-16 | reverse complement strand
TGTTGCTGCCGTTGTTGCTGCCGTTGTTGCTGCCGTTGTTGCTGTTGCAGTCGCAGTTGTTCCCAAATAAGCAGTAATTGTTGGTAACATGGCTATCCACGTTGCCGGGTTTGTAATTGATGCAACAACTAATAAGTTAAATCCCACTCCCACTAATACTGGTGTCAAATAAACCACCACTGGACTAGTAACTATCGTGTATAACATATTCAAATATGTGCCTTTTTCCTTCTCCATTTGCATTTTGATATATTTTTCCTTGTATATTTCAATATTTTTGTGTAACACCATAAAATGACTATTCATTTGTTGTTGAGCTTTATATGGATTGTATTCTTTTGGCTCTCTAATATTTCTTATAATGTCTTTTTGCAATTGTGACATATTTGGTTTTCTATCATCTGCTCCGGCCCCTGTAGCGGCAAGTCCTACCGGTAATTTACTATTTAATAGTATAATTTTATTATCTTCCAATACATCTTGCATTGTTATTGTTTTTTCATATTTGATGACTTTTGTATCATATATTTCCTTTTGTGTATTGTATTTTTCCACAATTTTTTCAGAATCTTTATAGATGTTTGTAAGCTTTTCTTTATAAGTATTGTAATTGTTGAAATTGTATTTGCTTATACCTCTTACACCGCTATCTGCATATATTTCTGGGGCAGCTTGGCTTGGTTTTTGAAATGCTGACATAATATATTAATATACAATTATATATTTTTATTTTAATATACTGGTTCGCTTAAAATATATAATAATACACATTTTAGAACTATTAAGATAAATAAAAAATATATTAATATATTATATTATAAATGTCACAGGTAGCAACAATCCAAAAACAAAAAACTGAAACTAACTTGACTTGTAATAGTGAAAAATTTATTGAAATCAACAACTATGCAAAATCTAATCCAGAAATTAAAGATGAAGTTATTGAAGCAAATGTATTATACAACAATGGTAAATTCTATTATTCAAGCGGTGAAAGTGTTGGCGCGCTTATTAGTTATTCTTGCGCCACCGTTTTATTAAACTCCATTTTAAGAAAAATACCCCAAAACCAACAAAATGTTAGAAAAAGTATTCAAACCCTCATGGATTCATTATTGCAAGTCGTTCAAAGCTTGCAACAAAAAGTGGGTTCAAGTAAATCAAGCGATAAAGGCGATGACAATGATAAAGATTGGGCAAAAATTTGCACTAAAATTAAACCGTTGGTTTTTAAGAAAGGTGGAAGCGATTGCATATTTTATGATGATGTCGCCGGTTTGAAAAAAGAAAAAAATATTATTGATTCGTCTCTCGTTTTCCCTCTTATTTATCCAAATTTGTATCCAAAAACATCAAAAGGTATTTTAATTTATGGCCCACCAGGAACAGGCAAAACTTATTTAGTCAAAGCGGCCGTTAATGAGCTACAAAAAAAGGATGACAGTGTTGGAGTGTTGTTTTTTGCCCCATCACCGGGTGACTTAAAGGGAAAATATGTGGGTGAAACCGAAAAACGTATTGAGGAAGCATTTAAATGCGCAAGCGATGCTGCATGCACATATCAAGCAGATTGTCCTGGTAAGAAAAAATATATTTCAATCGTGTTTATGGATGAAATGGATGCCATTGCGCCAGATAGAGATAAAGATACTACTGGTCTTGCCGTAAATTCTGTGAATACATTGCTACAAATGATGGATGGAATTAAATCATTTCCTAATGTTGCCGTTGTTGCCGCAACCAACTATCCATGGAATTTAGATGCGGCCATTCTTAGACGTTTTGATACGCAATTGCTTATTAATATCCCAACTGAATATGACCTGAAAGAACTATTAAATATTGAAGTAAATAGATTCATAGATTTAGAAACAGATAGATCTAACTTTAACTTCTGTGGTTCTATGGGGAAAAAAAGTGATGACTCAACTGAATTATCATGCGAGTTAGAATGCGTTAGAAATCCTATTGTTGAAAGATATAGAAACTATCCATATTCGGAATATGATGTGGAATATTTTGCAAATAATAAAGCAGGTGGCTTGGTTGATGGTATTATATACAAACTTGCCGAAGCAAAGTTTTCTAACTCTGATTTAAGTCGTTTAATAAAGTCCGCATCAACAAATGCTGGAGAAATGGCTGTTAATCAAAGCTTATTTTATTCTCCAAAACTTGTAGGTGATTTTGATCATGATAGATATATTTCTTCTTTGACTGGTTTGAAAATTTCTATAGATGGACCGATTGATCCAACAACTGGGAAATCAAAAAAAATACTAAATGTTGGTAAAATAATGCAGTTATCTATTGATATATTAAAAGCATTTGTATCTGGTCAAAACCCTGCAAATGTAATCCAGTTAAAACCTCCAGACTTTGTTAGAATTCAATATAAAGGATATTATTATTACAATACGAAATGTTTATTATATAAAAATAATGACTCTTTGATACAACATTACACTATTAAAGATATATATATTAAAGGTCACCCTTCTACAGACGGGTTTAACTTTGACACATGGTCTACAAATACCACCGGACCTGATAATTATTTTAAAAATATAATGGGAACTACACAAGCCAAATTACAGACTGAAACCAGTGCATATAAATTTGAAGAAATAGAAATGATTATTGCGTTTGATTTTACATTTAAACAAAATAACAACTATTCAAATAAGAAAACGTTATTACCTGTATATAGAGATTTAATCAACTATGTATTTCAACCTGTTTATGATCAATTTGGAGAAATTAAAACAAATCTTGAAAACGCAGAAAAAATTGGTGCCAGTGTAACCAGTCCAACGGGGGAAGCCTCTCAAGTTGAAAAACAATATACTAGCAACGTTGATAATTCAGCTCAAGTTGCATCACGTGTTGCAGCGGTCAAACAACAATTAAGCGAACCACCCATCGCTTTAAAGCGCAGCACGTCTGTTGTATCACCTCCTTCGTCACCTTCTTCATCCCCACCGCGGTTACAGCGAAGAAAATCACTTGGTGACGAGCCTGACATGCGTGGTGGCGCGCGTTTTAATTTTAATCCAGCCGAGATCCAACAAATAAAAACGGATGAAATTTTAAAAACAACAAAAGATAATCATATTATATTATCTGAGAGTGCAACAAAAATAATTACTGACCCAACATTTGCAGATAATTGGAACACAAAATTAAATAATAAATTTCAATCTGTTAATGACCATAATCTTGATTTCTACAATTTTTTATTGTTATACAATCTTGTGTCAAAGTTTAATCCTAGTGCAGGCCCAGAAGATGTAGAAAGTGCAGTTTATGCTACTTATAGTAGTTCAACGGATTCCCAAAAACCAGCCGAATATGATAAATATGTTAAACTTAGGACAATTCAATTAGAGAGAGAAAGAGATAAGGCTAATGCCGGAAAAAATATAAAACTAACAACATTAACATCATATTTAGAAATAATTGCACACGATAAAATAACATTGGCTGAAAATCCTGAAAATAAAGATATTGGGTTTAAAAATTATAGTCTTATTAACGGCACAACAGTTACAATGTTTTATTTTAAAAACGAAGGAGAAGATTATGGTGTATTTAGAATAACAGTAAAGCAATACAAGAGTTTCATAAATAATGCAGATATTTATAACAGTATTCTACTAATATCATCAGAATTTGATTCATATTTTATAGATATTCCCGAAGATTTGTTTGAGATTCTTTTTAAAGATGTATTTTCAGATATTAAAATAACTACTACAGACCCAGACGAATTAAACAAAATTTGGACTCCAAATTCATTAGATAAACGATTAATGCAATTATACATAAATGATGCGATACAAATGTATAATTTAGCATTAGATATATATAATACTACTACAAAACGTGAAATTGAGGGACTTGAATTTGTTCGCATTGAAGCGGAATTGTATAAAATTGAAGGTTACTTGTATGGATATTTATTGTCGCTACTTAAAACAGCGGACACGACTGCATTAACTAATTTATCATTTCAATTAATGCATGATAATTATAATATCAGGGATAAAAGTAAGATGACATTTTTAGGTGTGGATATTCCTGCAGATCTTTCTGCAAAAACATTGAATGTAGATCAACCACTTTCTGAAACCGATTTTAAAACTCTTGGTGCTGAAGGAGTTGAGAAGGAAAGGTTGGCTGAACAAGCGAAAGCGACCGCGGCGGCAGCAACTGCAGCAGCAGCAACAGCCGCATCTACATTATCACAGGCGCAAGTTGCTGCACAAGTTCCAAATTTACAAGCAATTGTCGCGCAGGAAATTGAAGATAAAAAAGGTTGGATGGCATGGTATAAAAGAGTTTCGGTTGCACTTAGCGAAGCAATGGATGAAATAGGGCCTATAGCTGGCGGGAGCGCAAAAACATTTAAGAATAGAAAACAACATACTCATTTGTCATCATCTTTTAGAAAAAATAAAAGGCATTCTAAATCCAAATCTTTCAAAAGTAAAAAACATATTCACAGAAAAAGAACAAGTTCTTTGCGCAAAAAATATATATCCGTTGGTGGTCAAGCCATGACACCAGAATTAGAGGCGTTTGTTAAATGGTGTGTTACTAATAAAGAAAAAACTGATATTACAGATTTAGCTGCTATAGAACTCGGCCCAATTGCAAACAAGAGTGTTTTTGTCAAAACTACGTTTAAATTTGGTGACTTGGTAAAACAACGCAAAGCCGGCGTTTTTAACGATATTTGTGCGGTATCTAGCGGCGCCATTTCATCAATAAAAGACTGGTGGAAAACTATAGGAACCAATAAAGCTGCTCCTCAAGATACAGACGTAGATAAGACAAAATATCTAGAAGTTTTGCAAGAAATAAAAACAAAAAATCAACTTCTACCTATATGTTTTAATAATATTGAAGCAATTGGAACATTGACAAATACTGCTAATGCCAAAATAACTGATGATAGTGCATTATTTAAAACAGCGGATGATATACAATTGCAATGGAAAACGCTTGAAGGTTCTGTGTGGATGACAACTCTGTTAAATATAGCATCTTTGGCTGCAGGAGTTCGCACAAAAAAAGGGACAGCTTTTCTTAATAATTGGACTGCATCGGCATTTACGGTTATAGTTTCCGGTCTTGCTATTGGTACTGGCGTTGCTGTAATTCCCGCTGCTTCTGCACTTACATTAATCCTTACGACAAATATAATAAATGCTATAACTCAAAATAAAGAAATGAAACCAGAAGATATTATAAATGATGTTGCGGTGCAAGCAATATTCAATTTATTAACAGAAATTCGCTATCTTGAATGTGAAAGTTTTACAGGGACAAATGCAAATTCAGTATTTATGAAAGAATTAGCCGCAATTTCTAAACAAATTTATACGGTTTTTAGTAGTCAATCTAAAAGTTTGAATTTGCCAGAACCTACGGCACCCCTCGCCGCAGCACCCCCAGCGGTAAATCTTTTACCAGTAGTCAAATATAAAGCAACAGGGGTAATTAGTAAAGATGTAAAAAATAAACTTGTAAATTTAAATATCCCAATGCAGTCGTTTTACAGTGCAATGAATATTGTTAAATCAACATATAACAAAGATACCGGCCCATTATTAACGCAATATTTTGAAAATAGAGATTTGTTTATGGAAAATTATAAAAAGAGAGAACAGCAACAAGCAAAACCCAAATAAACGATAAAATAAATAGTAAGCAAGAAATAGTATGCAACGGAATAATATTTTAAAAATAAAATATTATTAACATACATATAATAATGTCCCTATCCGATATAACGAAAGAGTTACTTAAAATATACAATAAAAAGTTTGATGAAAATGATAGAGAAGAGCAAAATTTAGAAAAACAATTAGAAACTGACGAAAAGCTTATAGCTGAAAAATATAATGCATTATTGTTATGTTGTGATACAACTTATAAACCCCCAATTAATTATGATAGCGACGATGACATTGACCCAGTTAAAATGTATGAACGTTCATCCAAACCAAAGTTAGATGATAAAAATAAGGATCTATGCAATTTTATATGCAAAGTAAATTATATAGAAGATAAAACATTTGTGAATAAAATGATGATATATAGAGTAGCGGAGATTGAGAAACAGTTGATGTTTATAAAATATAACATTGAAGTATATAAATATATTCTTACCGGAATATTAAATTTACAATATAAAAAGGCAGCTGGCATTAAAACGTCTAGTGACATAGACGCCGATATAGCAGATTTAATATCACAAAAATTAAAAGTAAAAGACTATTTAGAAAAATATGTTATAGAAAGTGAGAAATATATATTAAACACCAGTATATGCAAGTTTTTATTTTTACAAGATCGCTATAAAAAATTAGTCAATTCAGAGGATACACCAATATTATAAAATATAAATAATATATAATATAATGATTTCAGATAAATTTTTGCATTTAGATAGCCCTTTAAATTCAAAATTAAATATCAGTGATGTGATACTTAAAAAGAAAAAATATAGCTCCCAAAAAATTGTGGATGATATTACAAGTAGAAATATTGATATTGATGCTGGGGTTAATGATGCAAACTCGGATTTGACATTTAATTTTATAACGGATGATTTTAATGAAAATATACTAGATATAAAAGAAGAAACAAATGATATATTTATTAAATTGTTATTATGCTGCACAAACTATTCAAGCTCTGCCGAAGATGAAGATATAGACATATTGATAAAAAATATTCAAACTGAAATACGCAATTTTGATAGTGAAATTCAAGAAATTCGGTCAAAAAAAAATGTTCATTTGTCAAATATTCCAGCGGGCTATAAATTTGACGATGATGATGCAAAAACAATTGAAGATATTAACAGTTTTTTAGATAAATACAAAGGATATAATACCACATTTTAATTAGAAGAACAATCCGCCGCGGCCGCGTTTTTGTGTTTTGGATTTTCCATTGTATTTATTTATAAGTTTTTCGCGTTTTGTTAGTTGTTTTTTTGTTGCAGATTTTGGCTTCTTATCTTTCTTTTCCTCTTTCTTACTTTTCTTTTCGCCTTTTTCGTCTTTTTCATCAGCTGGTCTATATCGCAAAAACCATTCTTCGTATTCTGCGTCTTGTTTATTTTTCAATGATTTTAATTCTTTAAACTTTTCAGCTTTTTCTGCCCTCATTTCCTCCACAGTTTCTTGATGGCCATAACAATTTATACTGAATCTTCGCAAAAGACCTTTTTGTTCCAATCTATTGTGTTGCTGGACTTGAAAAAGAAATTGTGCCATGCAAACAATGCGCTCTGTGTCGTAATAAGTGCGAGCTGAATATAAAAATGCCAAGTAAAAACTCAACATGGTATCAATCGTCGCCACTTTCACTTGCTGTTTATCAATCGTAATTGTATTGTAACTATGACATGCTATTGGATGATAAATAAACGCTACAGTATCACCGCCAATTTGTATCTGATAATGCGGTGCAATAATTTCGCCAATGGATTTTTGTTTAACAATTTTAATTTTTTTGAAACCTTCGTCTTGCAAACGCTCTTTTAGAATTTCAGCAGTTTTTACAGGATCCTCTGACAATACATCAAAATCTGGAACTTTTGCCAACTTTTTCTGCAAATGTTTTGGCATATAATGCGCATAAAGAGAAATCGCATAACCTCCGAAAAAAACAACCCCTTGATTTATAAATGTATCTCGCACTACGTGAAATATCTTATCTTCATCATTTTTATTTTCCATATCTCTCTGAAAATCAATGTCTTTGCAACGACTTGATCTTAAAGGATAGTTATTGTTGAGTAGGGTCAATCGTTTCAGCACCTTTTCCCATCTGCTAACATCACCGGCTGGTCTAGACAATTCCAGATACATTGACATGCGTAAATAATTTGGAGGTGCATATAAAATCCCCGCTATGCGTATCGCCTCGGATTTTAATGACTTGTAAATATCTTTGTGCAGAAATGTAATATCCGCAACTGGAATAAAATTCACAAATACCTTAAAGGTGCCGTGATGTTGTCCGGATTTTGCTTCTACTTCAATAAAACCTTCTTTAACATAGTCGTCTGTGAGTTCCTTACTATCTTGCAATGCATTGGGGGAGAAAAAATCATAATCTGGTATTTCAACTTCTGTGTTATAAAACTGATCCTGTTTGGGTAATATATTATTAATTGCTGTTCCTCCATAGCAAATTAATTTCTTGCGTTTAAGAAAATTTTCAACAATGTTAATTATTTTTTTGACCTCTGACGAATTTGCCGCAGCTCTTCCGGTTCTTTCCTCGGCCTTGTCTATAGCTGTTCTTAATATCGCTAATTCACATTCCTGGAAGCTCATTGATTTATCGCATATCTTTTTCATTTAATAGCTACTATATTATTAAAAGAAAAAAAGAAAAATTTATTATAAAATATAGTAAAGCGTAGATAGTCAAGTGTAATTTATAAATCCGGAAAATAAATATAATCAGCCGCGTCCTCCCCGCGTGGCGACTCTTTGTCAAGTTGAGCCTGCCACTCTCCTATTTGTCTGTGCAAACTATGCCCTTCCGCTGGAGTTAGCGCAAACGGTATCCACAGTCTTTCTACAACAAGAAGATCCCAATTGGAATCACACCTAACAATTTCCCAATAGTAACCCTCATTGTCAGATTCCTGGTCTTTCCCAAACTGCTCTTTTGACCGAGTTAAAACCCAATCCTGTTTATACTTGCGTTCGTGCAAGTCGTAAGTTTTTACTATGGTCTTTCCGTCACGAAAGAGCAAAATGTAAGCCTTTTCATAGAATGGTGTTTCAAACAGGATATGATTAGTTTTTACAAGGTCATCTATATCACGTTGTATTTTCTCTACTTTTTTGTTCAACTTGGATAGAAGGAAACGCCTGCAATCTGAGGCAAGCTTGGGTGTGCTTGGTTCAGCCATTTCAATAGACCGCTCAAACGACATCACCTGTTCCTTTGCTTTCATTAATTCAGCGATCATTCTTTTCAGTTTTATCACAAATTATGTTTATGATAAAAGGAATCAATTTTTTTAGAGTGTAACTAAAAACAAATAGTGTTTTATAATTTTTATAATTTTATAATTTTATAACCATATATATAAACAAAACATCATGTCTAACGCACCACCAGAAGAAGAAATTAACTTAGTTGTCGCAAAAGAAGCAATTAATAATATAAATAAACACCTTGAAGAATTTAACGAAACAAAAGGATGCAAGTATAAACTTGATATAAACTATTTTTATCAAATGGATAAAAATGCGGAAATAACAGCGCATCATGAAATACATCCCAAAACACTGTTATTGTGCGCATTTAATAATGATATATGCGTGTCTTCAATAATTATAGACTATTATGAAGGATTCATTACTATTTTTTCTCGCACAAAACAACAATATGAAGGTAATAAATTAAATAAATTATTGACATCTGTACTTATTATTATGGCAAGAACCATACATGCAGATGCTAATTATATATTATCAGAAGCAATTAATCCTGCTCGTGCTTATATATTGATAAAATATTTTAATGCAAAAGGTCGCGATTATGGGATACAATTTTCCACATATAAAGAGTTTAGCGAGTATGTAGAAAAACATGGAGCACTTGAGGTAACGATTGAATTAAATGATGCTAATATAGAAAATGCAAAAATAGTATTTGATAAAACAATAAATGAATTAACATGCGTTGAAAAAAAGGGAGGAAAGCGCAATTATCTGCGCTCTAAAAAAAACAAAAAGTGTAGACGAAATCGTAGAAAAACGCGACGATAAAAAATGTAGTAGATGTATTTATTGTAAGCCATTTGCAAAATGCTTCTTTTAATTTTTTATATAGACACTTTCGGCAACGTTTCAAGATACTCGCGGTCTTCGGACACAAGTTTTAGGTAGTCACAATGCGAAACAACAAGGTGCATTTTTTTGCCCTGTATCGTCAACTCATATTTATAATAATTGCCCAACTCATGCTTCACAAAATAGAAGTCGTCGCGCATAAGATTGCCGAACCTTACAATCATGCGTCCTCCCTTAATGTATTTACTACTATTATCATAGGACTCGCAGTCAGCAAACTCATAGTAATCCCACTTGGTGCCGTCTTTTTCTCCAAGACATAAAACATTATGTAATTCTGGACCTTTTCCAGTAAACATGGCCCGAGTAAAACCTGCCTTCTTATATAGTTCCTCAATTGTGACACGGTCTGGAACCGGAACCCATTCTGTTCTTTCAAGCATGTCTCCCATTTTGATTGGCTGGTGATGTGTGATTACGGTTAGATCGTTTATGATAAAAAGGTTTCAATTTTTTTAGAAATTCAAGCTAGTATCTAAAATCCAACGCCTCTCTTTCGTGTTCAAAAAGCATATCCATAAACAATTTATTCAAATACAGAGGATTTCCACCCTTTCTGGTCCATTCATACCATGGTTCTGTCGCCGCGTTAATAAACTTTGTCTTCTTTTCATAAACTAGACCATTTACTTTTATAGCAACTAACAAAATAGTTCCACTGGGAATGTCTGTTTTGGTAAGGTCATCCTCAGGTCTTTCAGGATTTGTGCAACATGCGGCACTAAAACCTTCTTTCGTCCCATTGCAACAAGACTCACAATTTAAGTATTTTGTCACTGGTCCTACGTACGTGACCAATGGATTTTTGCTTTTGATGATGTGTTGTATTCTTGCGTAATTAGCTGAAACGGGTTTGTCCGTCAATATTACCGTATGTTCGGTACCAACATTGAACCTTTTTTCTTTTGGTGGTTCCTTTAGCTTGCCCATTACTTGCCATACTCTTTCCATCATCTTGAGTTTGATTTTAAGTTTTGTCTATTGTTTGCATAATGAGTATGCTCATTATTCATTTCAATTTTTTTCGTAAATAGAAGTGTGAAAAATTCTGCGTATTATATATTTTTTGTTATTATTAACTTGTAAATACTTGCCAATCCAGAATCATATTTATTATATTGAACTTGTTTAAAATTAAAATGATATTCTGGATATTTCAAAGACATACCA
>Ga0181349_1001211_pt1 | contig 11079 bp, 9 predicted proteins | sample Su13VDMM110SD_FD_130106 | JGI IMG/M metagenome (GOLD analysis project Ga0181349, IMG submission 130106) | Freshwater viral communities from Lake Michigan, USA - Su13.VD.MM110.S.D | ecosystem: Environmental > Aquatic > Freshwater > Lake | place: USA: Michigan | collected 2013-07-16 | reverse complement strand
GATAAACTACTTGCTTACTATAAAAGTGGTGTTCACGTGTCAATCTTAACTGCTAGATCAAACAGTGATATGATTCGTAAATTCTTTTTAGTTAATGGAATTGACATACACCCCGAACTTTGTATTGCTGTGAATGACGCTAGATACGGTTTCACCGGTAATATTGCACAAAAAAAGAAAGAAGCTTTACACGGCCTTGTAGACCAAGGATACTCCGATTTTATTTTCTTTGACGATAACCATGAAAATCTCGAATTAGCAAAAGAGATTGAGAATGAGAAAGACGTTAAAGTTAAAACTGTTAAAGTTTAACATATGAATTTACTACACATAGCAGAAGGCTGGTTTAATTACTACCTTGACGCAGCTCAACTGCTTGACCCTGAGACAAGAGCTTTAGGTGATTCTCGCCTATCTACTTGTTCAAATTGTCCCATTCGCACGGAAAATCGATGCGATAATAACAAAACACACATTAACACTTGGGGTACACCATTTAGCGGTTGCGGCTGTTACATAGACAAAAAAGTTTTATGTAAAGAATGCCAATGCCCTGGCGGATTCTGGTAAAAATTAAAAACATTATGGCTGTACGTAAAAAAGCAACACCGAAGGTAGACGATTTCGTTAAAGAGTTAACTCCACAACAAAAATTACTTACAAAAATTAGCATTAATCTTAAATGCAAAAATGACCGACAAAAGAATTTTATCAGATTAATTAATGACCACGACATAGTGGTTTGCGCAGGACCTGCAGGTACAGGAAAAACTTTTATAGCATGTGCTGAGGCTTTAAAGTTATTAACTACAAGACCATCAGTATATAAGAAAATAATTATTGTAAAATCAGTAACCGTTTTAGAAGGTGAAGAAATAGGATTTCTAAAAGGAACTATGAAAGAAAAGATGGAGCCGTTTATGATTTCGTTTCTTGATAACTTTCATAAACTTATAGGAAAAGAAATTACAGGTTCTATGCTTTATACTGAAATGATTGAAGTTCTGCCATTAGCTTACGTAAGAGGACGAAGTATTGATAATGCTATTATTATAGTAGATGAGGCTCAAAATATTACTTTAAAGAATATGCGCTCAACTATGACTCGTTTAGGTGAGGATAGCAAAATTATCATTACTGGTGATACCAAACAAATAGATATGCGAAATGGCAATCTATCTTCATTAGAAAAAGTAGTAGAATACTTTAGACCAATGGAAGAGGTTGGTATTATGGAATTTGGCAGAGAAGACATTGTTCGTAATCCATTAATTATCAAGATTGAAGAAATCTTTGAAAAACATATGGGCTAAAAATCAATTATGTTAATTCTGTCTTTCTTACTTTCAATCCAATAAGGACCATAATTAACAGTAAGTTGTTCACCAACGTTTATATCTCTAAGAGTTTTTACTCCCATTAAACGTTTTTCATAATCTCGAAAAAACTCAGAATTATTCTTACCGCTGTGATTATAGATACTCAAGTATCCTAACATCACAGCGGTTTTTGCTTCATCAGTATCATCGGGCCAACTCATGCCGTATTGGTCAAGAACTAAATCATTAATATCTATTCCGTCACCTTGTGCCATATACATAGCAATAGTTATAAGTTTTTTAGGATATGTAAATATGGGTGATAACTCAATAATGGTATCAGCTGGAATAGTTTCATAAGTAAAAACTCCCCAACCGTTTATTTGCGGTATGTCTTTAATTTCAAGACAGTTAAGAATAAAAGGTTTACTCACTTGTAGAAATTAAATCATTCGGAATACCTTTAATTTTTTTAGCATAGAAGTCTGGAATTTTACCACATGATCTACATATGATAATGTCAGCCGGTATAATCTCTTCTTTTGCGGTTGGGCTTAATAGTGGTGATACTCTTTTAACCATTACTGCTGAGTCAAAAAGTCTGCCTCCGCATGAGCACGTTACCCAAGGTAATGAATCTACATCGATTCGTGGTGCTAGGTTTGCTTCTTGACCACCCTGTATGTTTTCAAAATTCATAGAATTACTTTCTTTATAGTTTACTACTTAGTCTAATCAATCTATCTACCGTTCAATCAATAGATATTAATTTTTATACACAATTTAAAAATAGTTCTTAGAAAACTAAATACTTAATTAGGTATATAAAAACTAAATAAATCTTATATGTTTACTCAACAACAACTCAACAAACTCTTATTCTTTGACATTGAAACTGCAGGACAATATCCATCATATGAAGAGTTTAAAGCTCAAGACCCTGATGGAGCAATGATTTATGCAGGCAAGTGTGATAGAATGGGATATGGTGATCCTGCTGAGGGTTATGAAAATAAAGTTTCATTATTCCCTGAATTTGGTAGAATTGTTTGTTTATCGTATGGTCTTTGGAAAAACGGAGAATACCAAATTAATACAATATCTGAATTAAATGAAGCTGATCTTGTAAAGAAAATTGCTATCTTATTTCAAAAATGTGGATCTGGCGGATTAATTCCGTGTGGTTGGAATGTTAAGAATTTTGATATTCCTTGGGTTTATCGTAAAATCTTAATGTATAATTTACAAGTTCCTGAGTGTGTAAACACATGGGGTAAAAAACCTTGGGAAGTAAATATAGTAGATCTTAAAGAATGGTGGAAAGGATTCTCTAATCTTGATGTTACATTTGAAGAAGCAATGTACGGCCTAGGATTACCTTCACCAAAAGATGAGATGCACGGCGGCCAAGTTCATCAAGAATATTGGTTGCATCATAACACTAACGGAATTATTAAGTACTGTGAAAAAGATGTTATGGGAATGATTCGTATGACAGAAAAAATACACAACACATATTATAAACCAGCCTTAGGTACAACACTAATTTAATATGCCAGAATTAGCGGAAGTCAAAATCATGGGAGATTTTATTAATCACATTGTGGATAATGAAGGATTCTTTGAAAAGATAGAAAAATCGCCAGAATCTAAAGTTAAAACCGAGTTAGATATTTTTAATGGTGGAGTTTTTACAATGCGTGCTAAAACACGCGGCAAGGAAATGATGCTACACCTTGAACAAATTGGTGGAGACATTGATGGAGCTGTTACAAAAGATTTAGCTGTTACTTTAGGTATGAGCGGTAATTGGGTTTATGTTAGAAAAAACTCGGAGCACTTAGAAAAAGTTATGAAGCACTCGCATTTGCGGTTTGTGACTACTCGTGGAAACTATCTTGTCTTAAATGATGTTAGGCGTTTTGCTAAATGGAAATGGGCAGATGATTGGAACAGTGGCAGAGGTCCTTGCCCTCTTACTGAATATTCACAATTCATAGAGAACGTAAAACTGCATTACACAAAACATAAAGCTTTTTCTTTGCCTATTAATGAACTTATGATGAACCAAAGATTCTTTAACGGAATTGGCAATTATTTAAGAGCTGAAATACTTTGGAGACTTGACATTAATCCTTTTACGATTGCAAATGAAATTAATCTTAAAGATTGGGATCATTTATTACTTCTTTGCCACTTATGCGTAAGAGATGCTTATACATTAGGTGGAGGCCAATTAAGTGATTGGAAAAATCCTAATGGAACTGATGCAAAGAACTTTAAAGAATGGATGAAATGTTATGGTTCTAGGTCTTCTATAACTGATGGAACAGGGCGAAGATTTTGGTATGATGCTAAATGGGAAGATTATGTTCCTGTTAAGTACGCTCAATAAAAGACTATGATATATAAATTAAAGGTAGAAAAAATATATCATTAAATGGCAACAATTACAATCACAGAAATTCTCGGTACAGATAATATCGCAGGATCACGCCCAACAATCAATGACAACTTCAAAAAGGTAGCAGCAGCAATCAATACGTTAGAAACGTATCTTGATACATCGTTTGTGCCTGGAGCTGCTTTAAATGTTGGAAGCGCATTAGTTAAAAAATACACTCGTCCAATTACAGACCAAATCTTTACATGTGAAGCAACAGGTCTTTTTGGAGGAAACCTTAATGTAGGTCAAGATCTTGGTATAACAAGAGACTTCACAGTAGGAAGACATCAAACTATTCATGGAAATGTTACGTTTGATGGAACGGTAGGTGTTAACAGTATCTTTACTTCATCTATACCATTCCAACAAGATTCATCGATCATTAGCCCACAGCTCAATGCAGGTTTAACAACTAACTCCTTAGTTATTGACACACAAGCGTTAACTTCACCTACATCAACTTCAGCAACAAGATTCATTACAACTACAGCATCTTTCCCTAAAGTAAGTGTTATACGTTTAAGCTGGTTAAACTTTACAAATACAGGTACTAATAACTGTAATGCTATCCGATTACCTATTGTAACTGATGCTAATGTTAAAGCTGGTCAAATTATAACTCTTCTTGTAGACGCAGTTCCAGTAGGAGCAACAGCGGGTATTGATTTTGAACTTGATTTAATTAACCTTGACCCTTCATATAGCGGTGTTAAGTTTAACAATGATCCAACAGTTTTAAATAATGATCCTAGAATTAGACAAGCGGCAATTACATTATATGCTGATAGCACAGGTTGGAGAATCCTTAACTCTGTGGGAGTTACTGTAGTAATTTCATAAAAATACATTCAGATAAATGGTCGCACCATTAATAAAACCTATCCGTGTGCAAGGTGGAACGTTCTATACGTTTTCATCGGCGTCTGAGGATCTTGGATTATCTTTTAATGATTCGCAAACAAAATTTCGATTCTCGAAGTTTGCATTATTAAACATTCCAGATATTGGAAATCCAGCAATAGGTGAAAACCTAATGAACTTTTCAAATTCTCCAGGCGGGTTTGCAGAAATAGACGGATCTAAAACACTCAATGATTACTTAGCAGAATCGTTCCAAAACTATTGTCTTAATCTTGAGACAATGATTTCTTCTTCTACCAATTATGATTCAAACCTGAACACAACTGTAAGTGAGCGTGTTTTCTTTAAGTGGTTAAAAGAAACGGGCGCCATCCGTTTCCGTGAAGCTGCTATAGGTTCAGAACAGTCTGCGACTCTTTACGGAACACACTTTGTTGAAGAAGATGAATCTTTATCATATTCTAAAGTTATTAAGTACATTGGGGATATTAACATATTAAACACAGTCAGAAATAATGCAAACGCATTTTCTGAAGTTTATGTATATGTTCCAACGTCTCAAGGTAATACACCGGTAGTCTTGTTTAAAACTCTTGACGATGCTAATTATGGCATTTCTTCAGTGTTTACAAATACACCAGCAGATCCATTAAATAATGAATACATATACGGAAGAACTGGGTCAACGGTTCAACCAGCAGGTTTAAGTATACAATCATTCTTTGACGCTGATTCTAATAATTTTTCTACGCTTGACCCATTTGGAGCTCCTGCAGATTTCTTCTATTTTGATCCTGCAATTAACGGATTTATTCAAGAAGGTAACGTTGGGTTTCAATGGTGGTACTCTAATCCTATTGCTAATTCATTCTTTACTGAACCAGGTTCATTTATAGACGCAACCAACGATAGGTTTAAAATTGATAGTATAAACAAAACTGTTGAATTTAATCGTTCACGTCTTGACGGTATTACTATGGAGTTTAATCCAAGTGTTTATGCTGGTATCAGTGTAGGTGGTGCTTCTGATTTTGGTACTTATAACGAAACTGCAGCAGCACAAACATTTGACTTTAACTCAATACTTGTTTACTATGATCTATATGATCCAGCAAGTGGAGCAGTATCGGCAACAAACTTATTTGGTATCTTATTCTTAGATAATGTTGACCCTCTTGCTTCAGGTGGTGGTTACATTCCTAGATTAACAAAATACAAACCAAACTCGTTTACTGGTGATAACGGTAATTCTTATGCGTTCCGTATTAATATTAAGTTTGACGTTAATTCTCAAGATACTGCTGTAGAGACTTCTATTAATGATTACAATCCGTATTCATTAGAACTTTACATGGACGCATTAAACAAAATGGTTGATGCTTACACTATCTTATTAGAAAATAATGCTTCGTTACAAACATTAACTGATGAAGTAAATTCTCTAAAAAATCTAGTGTTTACAGCAACAGGGATTGACGATGTAAATACAAAACTAACAAACATACAAGCTCAGATTACTGCAAATGCGGCAATCTTTACAAATACAGATAATCTTCTAACTCTTATTCAAAGAAACTATGAAGAAATCACAAACATATACAAAAACTATACTAGTGTGCAGATGTCATATAACATTGACTTGTTATCACCAGGTAGAGGTATAAATTTAGATAAATCACAAGCAGGAAGTGTTAAGGTAATTAACACAAACCAAATGTTTAATCTTGGAACTAAACCAATCATTTCTATTGCAAATGATTTTTCAATTAATCCTTCAAGTTTTTCTTACCAGCATTATTTAATTAACTTTACAAATTATATTAAGATAACCGACGGATCATCAAATGCTCCGTATAATGTAGATAGAGATGTAATTATATACATTGACGACGCTCTATTACCGTGGGAAGCTGGTCAAGTAACAAGATTCTCATTTAAGTACGGTTTAGATTTATCAAACACAAACGGTAACTTTAACTTTATTGTTTACACTGATTCATTAGATAGACTTAACACAGGATTCCCTTATTCAGCAGAAGCTGCATTTGTAACTTATCTTGATTTTGAAAATAAAGGAAACTCACCAATCATTGAGGTAATCTGTATAGATCCAGCTACTTACCAATATTCGGTCGACATCTTCTAAAAACTAAATAACACCAATGGCAGAGACATCAAATAGTTTTGCAACCATACTCGCGGATTTTATCCGTCTTCAAAATAATTCACTTGAGCAATTACAAAAAGTTTCTCAGGCGGTTACTACGAATGCTGATACAGTTACGGTTACGCAAACAAACTCAGACGGCACTTCAAGCACTTTTACGTTACCATCATTCGGTTTCTTAAAATCTAGCATTGAAAGAATAGACAAGACTGTAAGTACTATGCTTGGCTTTGACGGCTCTGATGCTTACATTCGTATGCCCGATGGAACATTTAAAAAAATCTATCAGTCAAAGAATGTTACTGACCCATCACCGGTAGGACAAGTTACTGTCCCAGCTAAATTTATTGCTGAGAACAATTACTTCTTTGAGTCTTTATTATCGCCTGCTTTAAAAATTAGCATTGATGTTTCTAGATATGTTCCGCAAGAAGAAAGCAAGATTTACGTAAAACGTATGATTCTTAGTCTTGATACTGATGAGAAGATACAATACTTTAATAATAGCTTAAAAGGAAAAAATGATATTAACTATGTTAACTTACTTGTAGAATTACAAAAACGTAACATTACATATTTTATTGATGAAGGTGTAAATGATCTTCCTCTTTCTATTGTAAGATATACCGGAGATTTCTTAACAGTTAATATTGAAGATAGAACATACAATAATCCTGATGGCTCTTCATCAACTAAACGTTGGTACTTACTAAACACATTAAAGTATAATGATAATCTTTCATTAACTAAAGACACCATGGTTCTTAAACCTGGTGACAAGTTATTAAAAGGCGAATCTATTTATGAAGTATCAGAAATTGACAACTCAACAAATTTTATAAGAATTAGCCGTACTAGTGGATATGATCCTTTAGTGGTAGGTGAACCTGTAATATTCTATTCTGAAACATTCTCACCTAAGGTTGCTAATGTTGGAATTGGCTATGACGAATATGAAATTGTATTTTTTAAGAGTGTAAATGATACTGAAAACTTATTATCATCTACATATTCGCCAGGTGTTGCTTTTTATACAAATGAATTAACAATAGACTTGACAACAGGTCCAAAGTTACTTAGCGATTTCTACAACGAATCTGTTCTTGACTTTGGAAGTATACTTCTTGCAGGTTCTAAAGAAAACAAGATTGCTGCCGTAAATGGTCTTGTACCTAACGCTCCTGCTCTTAATGAAGTTAACTTTAAAGTAGTTTCTGTTAATGATCATAAACTAGACCAAGCAGAAATACAAGCTATCCGTAAAAAACAAGCGGATAAAGTTCGTCTTGAGTCAGAGATTACTGAATTACAAAAATCTATTGATAAAAAGAAAGAAGAATTAAACACAACTAAATTTAACTCAGATACTGAAAGACGAGCTGTAAAAAATCAACTTGACTCTCTTATTCGAGAAAAAGATACAAAAACAGCGCTTTATGCGTCAATCGTTAAAGAACTTGCAGTTACTGCGCAACAGAAGCCGGCGGCACTTGATACTCCTAAGTATCGTATCCGTGGATTTTATTCTGTCCCAGAACCTGTAAAGGATTCTAACGGACAAGAACAAAGTGTAATACAGTTCTATACATACTATAGATATGTTCGTCCAGATGGCTCCGCAAGTGACATAAAGCAATTTGATTACACAGATACAAGCGGTGCAATTAAAAGAGCTACTTATAGCAATCTTAATGAAGTAAAATCGGAAATTCGCAAAAAGGAATATGATCCTGTAAGAGGTATTTACGTTTGGCTTGAGGAAGATATTACGAATCCTGATATAGTAAACATTAACCAAGTTGATATTCCAATATCTAATGGTGAGAAAGTAGAATTTTATGTGGTATCAGTTTCTGAAGCTGGTTGGCCAGAAAACCCAATTCTTTCAACTCCATCAAATCTAATTTCTATCACATTTCCACAAGATCTTGTTTCTGAGGACGAAGCTGCTATTGCGCTTCGTGAAGCATCACAAGATATTGTAAGAGTAGATCTTGAAAATGATTTAGCCGCTAAAGGACTTGATGTTCACTTAGCATCTTCATTTAACGCTATCGAAAAATACTATGCACATGATACTTCTGTAATATCTTCAAATGTTTATACAGCGCAAGGAACTGTAATATCATTAGATAATTATATAGCAAGTCTTAACTTAAGAATACAAGATCTTGAGAATAGACTTAATAAAGTTGTGGGTGACGTTAAAGTTTACATTGTAGACGAAGATAAGAATGCAAAACTACCTGTTAAGAATGGCGATGTAGTAACTCTATTTGCTGGATATTACACGGACGCAATTAATATATTCCCTGCAACAAGTCGTCGTGGAGCAATTGTTAATAAGTCTTATAAAATCTATCTTGAAAATGATGAGGCTACTCCGCTACAACTTATTTCAAGATTACCTGGTGGAATTGCAGAAGAGCTGCCAGATAGTTCTTCTTCAGCGGTGCCTCCTGGAATTAATGATCCAGACTATAATCTTTATAGAAAATATGACATTGCTCCTATTGTTAACACATCAGTTAATCCAAGTGACACAAACAACGCAAATAAGATTGCTACTGCGTTTTTCCAAAGTGGGCAATTAAAAGGACAATTCTTATACAGCAGATATACTGATGTAGGATTGGTTAATCCTCTTTATCAAGCACCACCAACAACAGTAAATAGATATGTTATTCCTTCTACTAATTATTCATCAGGTGTAAGCCAAACCTGGATTTGGAATCAAACTAATATAGGGCCAGGAGCAACCGCTTCTGGGGGCGGCACTGCAAATAACTTTGCTATACATACTGACCACCCTGCGATTAATCCACCAGCGTCCGGTGTAACTGCTACGCTTACAAATTTACAAACGCCAGTAATCTCTATTGATCCTATTTCAGGCAATCCGCAATCGCCAGAAAGAATAAGTACATTTAGACACTCATACGGGTTTAATCAGCTTGGTGATAAAAATACCCCAGCAAAACAATTAGAATATAAGAAAAACTGGCCTTCGTCTACTGGTCTAACTGGTCCATATACAGGGTTAACAGCAACTACACCAACATTAGGTATCTTACCTGATAAGTACGGTTTTGTAAATGATGATAGATATTTAATAGGCGCTGATACTTGCGGTGCTTACTTATTCCTAGGACCTGTAACATATAATCAATTATTAGTAAACGGTGTAAATGCATTAGCAAATCGTTCATTGGAAAATGGTGCAAATAACGCAATTGTTATTCCAGTGATCTTTCAATATAGAATGACTGATTATTATGGTCCTTCTATTACGTCTTCTTCATCAGCAGGTGGTAATGGAATCATTGGAGGTTATAACATAGCAAACACAGTTCCTCCTAAAAATATAACTTATGTTAGACAAATAGGTTTAGACTTATATCAACAAGATAAACAAACATTCTCTTTCGATATACAAGTAGCTGCTACATATCAGAAAGATTCATTAATCCAACTTTATGAAACCGGATTACCTACAGCAACTAAAGAAGTGAAACAGGTAACCTACGATAAAGCAACCATTAAACGTATATTCTCGTAATGACAGGACCAAATTTTTATACGATTGATTTTTCTAGAGAAGTAGTTCTACAAGGGAAGTCAACAACATTCATAACGATTGGAAGAGATGACACTAATCTTCTTGCTACCGAGGATCTATATGTAATCGTTATGCCTAACACGAGAACATTTAATTCTTATTTAAGTGGTACACAAACTCCAGGTGGAGTTGGATTACCCGCTACGCAAGAAATACAAGTTACCGCCACAACTCTTAACACAAAACCAGATGTTTTAAGTTTTAATAACATAGAACCGGGTATGTCTATTAAAAATGCTTGGGATTTTCAAAATTCAGCAGGAACTACAGCTACTAGTGTAACAGTAAATTCTACAATAGACGGCCAGACAAATAAAAAAATTATTAGTTTAACTGGAGACCCTGGCACTTTATCAAATAACGGTACTACGGATATTCATATAGGTGAATGGGATGATAGCGGTAAAACTCGTTGGAAGATAAACGGCAAAATTTTAAGTGATTATGAATACATTGCATATACTTCTCCGCCGTCTAACCAAGATGTAATTAACTTACCAAATGTTTTTGATGGTTCAAAAGAAACTTTTGTCGGACCGTCTAATACATTAATTGGCACTGGTTACGTTGGGCGTGGAAACGGTGGCTGGGCAAAAGTTATAAGTAATCCAAACTTGCCGAATGCGTCTGTTACATTAAGAATTGATTACGATGGGACAGATCATTC
>Ga0181349_1001210_pt1 | contig 11082 bp, 16 predicted proteins | sample Su13VDMM110SD_FD_130106 | JGI IMG/M metagenome (GOLD analysis project Ga0181349, IMG submission 130106) | Freshwater viral communities from Lake Michigan, USA - Su13.VD.MM110.S.D | ecosystem: Environmental > Aquatic > Freshwater > Lake | place: USA: Michigan | collected 2013-07-16 | reverse complement strand
GGGAGGCCGAACGTCGTCGGCCACTTGCCGTCTTCGATGTAGGCGGCGGTGTCGTAGAAGGCGTCGGCGCGGTAGTGCTGCCCCGTGCTCTCGCAGACCTTCGCGGCCCGCCGCAGTTCCGCGACGATGCCCAGGAGCGCGGAGCGCACGTCGTCCACGCTGCTATGCGGGTGCGGGCACGACGCCGGGATGAGCGGAGCCGGGGCAGGCACCGCGCACGTTGCCTTGCAGAACGGCTTCCCCGCGAAGGTGAGCGTGAGCGTCATGGCGGGTGCGCCGTCCAGCGTGCCCGCCTGGAGGTCGGCCCGCATGTGGGCGCGGAGCAGCAGGTCAAGTTCGACGGGGGTCACGGGGCCACCTCTTCGGTCGGGGCGTCTTCGGGCGGCTCGGCCAGCACGACGCAGTAGGTTTCCAGGACTTCCTTGACCAGCCCCGTGTCGTCGCGCAGCGTGAGGACGTAGAACGGCTCGCCCAGCCACTCGTCCTCGACGGCCTGGACGAGCGTGTAGACGACGGGCGATGCCCCGTGCCGGATGCTCTGCCCCGGTTTCCACTTGCTCATGGTGTTGCCTCCGCGTACTCCATAGCCTTGCTCTTGCCACCCGTCAAGGTCAGTCTCGCGGGTTGAGGCCACCGGGGCCGGAAGGGTAGGCGGGAACGTCCTCGCTGGGCAGACGGGTCACGCCTGCGTGCATGGCGGCGACCATGCGGTCGGTCTTGGAGAGGGCCGCGACCTGGGAGCGGTCGGAGTTGATGCGGGCGTCCAAGGGAGCCTCACGCCACTCGTAGCGGCAGCGGGAGCACTCGCGCCGAATGTGCTCGGTGCCGACGCTCCCGATGGCAGAGTAGAAGCGCGTCGTGACGTGCGCGGAACCGCACTTCGGACACACGCCGTTGGCGTTGTAGGGCTTCACGCGGTCTTCTCCGGGGCACGCTTGGCGTGCCGACGCTTCGCACGGTCGTAGTCGTTGATGGCGCGGACGAGCGGGCTGACGGCCTCGCCCAGCAACGCCCCGTCGTAGCCGCTGCGAACGAGCGCGATGGCTTCGGCGGCGACGTGCCGGAACGCCACCGCCTCGACGTAGGCTTCACGGAGCGCGACGTTCTCTTCGCGCACGCGCTCCAGGGCGGCGAGGGCTTCGGTCAGCGCGGAGGAGGAAAGGGGGTCATCGGCTGCGCGGGCAAGCCGACGCATCGCGGTGCGAGCGTCGTCAATGCCGGGGCAAGTGTGGCCGGGGGGCTTGGCGGGGAGTACGTCGTTCACAGAAACCTCAAACACGGGCATAGCCCGTCGCTTGCCAGCCGACAAGGCAGGCGCAAAGAAGAACGGGGGCTGGCTTTCGCCAGCCCCCGTCAACGGGGCCGCTCCCCAGGGGGAGGGTGGGGGCGTTGCCCCTTGCGCGTCAGACGACGCGACCGTCAACCTGCCCTTCGCGGACGAGCCTCACGATGAAATGCGCGCCGTTGCCGTGGGGACGACGCTGCGCGAAGCCACGGGTGACGTTCGCCTTCGTCACGGTGTTCGTCCGAACGTCCACCTCGACGTAGACGCTATCGGCTTCGGCGGTGCCCTTGTAGGAGCCGGGGATGAACCCGCCGTGCAGACGCGCCGTGAGGCGAACGTCGTCGGCTTCCGGCTCGACTTCGGCCAGCCGCTCGCAGAGGCAGCGGATGTCGTCGGCGGTCACCGTGCGCTGACGGGCGCGGGGCGTGCGGACGCGCAACTCGGAGAGCGCGATGAAGAGGTGCGGGAGAAGGTCAGAGAGGGAGAACATGGTCGGCTCCTGGGAGTAGGGGTTCACTCGCCGTTCTCGTCGCGGAGAGCGTCGTAGAGCATGACGGCCACGGGGCCGACGACGGACTGACGAAGGAACAGGGACGCGCCGGGGTTGAACTCCAACTCCTTCGCGATGCCGTCCTCGTCGCAGAGGGCGATGCGCTTCTCGTCACCGGGGACGAGAACCAACTGGAAGAACCCGCCGCCGACGAGGGCTTGGAGTTCCTTGTAGTGCCAGGTCGTCCCGGCGGGGCGGTGGACGGTCACGCGACCATCGGGGTGCATGACCTGGGCGACGAGAGAGGCGGGGGCGGGGCTGGGCATCGGGTTCTCCGTGGATGCCCGTTCATCATAGCCGCCTGTTGACAGGTGTCAAGGGTTCCGATGGCCTTCGCGGCACTCCGTTCACCTTCCGCTCGGCCCCCTGGCTCGCTACGCTCCCCCGCGAGAGGGCGTACCCACATGGGCTTCAAGGTCACCATCCGTCGCAACGGCGCGGTCTGCGGAGAGGCGCACTACCAGGCAGAGGCCGTGGCTGCGGGCATGGCCGACAAAGCGACGAAGGCGAATCCCGACGTGTCGGCAGCGGTGACCCGATGCAACGGCTCGGCGTGCGGGTGCGGGACGAAGACGAACCGCCGCCCCCGTGCGCTCCCGCGCCGCAACGGGGCCGACCCGTTCGCCGCCGTGCGCCGTGCGGTCAAGAAGGAGGTGAGCCGCTACGCGGAGGAGGGTGGCACCTTCGCGACCCAGCGGCTCATGGACGCGGCATATCGTGCCTACAACAAGCACATGACGGCGACGGGCGTGCAACTGCCCGTGGAGATGGTCACCGCCGAAATCGTCGCGGCCCGCACCCAGGCTGAAGACCTGCACCGTGGGCAAACCCAGGGCGAGTTGCGCCGTGTGGTGAGCGCGGAGCGTGAGGCTGCGCGGCACCGCTTCCCGCGCCACAACGGCAGCGGGATGGTATTCACGCAGGCTCCGTCGCGTGAGGCAACGATGCGCGCCGTCGAAGTCGGAGACATTCCCGGCCCCTTTACCGTCAATGACGTAGGAACTCCCGCCGTCGATGATGCACGGGGGCGAACGGTGGCGTTGTTCCCGAAGGGTGCGACGAAGGCGGCGGCGTTGTTCGCTGCGCGGCTGAACGCGCTGATGCCGCATCGCCGCAACTCCTCGACGGCGGGCGCGATGGCTGCGTCCCGCTCGATGGCCTACTCCAACCTGTTCCGCAACGGAGGCACGCGGCCCACGTTCGACGCAGCGCGGAAGCGCATCTTCCGTGAGTTCGGAGAGGCGGGTTGGACGTTGAGCAGCCCGACGCTGAAGGTGCTCCACGCGACCTCGCCGGATGGGAAATGCCGCGCCTGGTTCAAGGCGCAGAGCATCTACTACACGAAGGGCGGCGGCACGCACGAACTCGGCACCGCGCATAGCGTGACGCAGGGCTTCGACCTTCGCGCCATCGCTCCTGGCATCTTCGTGCGGTGGTTTGAGAAGAACTGGTGCGGCCCGACGCGCACCAACCCGACCCGCCGCCGTGCGGCCCGCGTTGCGCGTACCCGCCGCAACCCCGGCAGCATGACGGAGGCCCAGGCGAGCACGCTCATCCGGCAGATGGGCGGCATGGGCAAGTTGACCGCGATGCTCGGAGCATCGGGCTTCGGGCGCGGCTCGACGGACGGCCACCCCTCGCTGACCTTCAAGTTCAAGGGCAGCAAGAAGGCGAACGTCGTCACCATCATCCTCGACCCGTCCGACACCTACACGCTCCGCTTCGCGAAGATGGCGAGCGCGGCCAAGTTCTACGAGGTGACGCCCGCCGGGGAGTTCAGCGGCGTCTACGCTGACGCGCTGAAGCCCACGTTTGAGCGATTCACGGGCCTCTACCTCTCCCTGTAGGAGCGCGTCATGGCCTACCACATCGTCATCCGCAAGAACGGGAAGCAGCAGGGGCTTCTCGGCCCCTACGCAACGAAGCCCGCTGCGGACGCCGACGCGAACGCCATCAAGATTCGCCTCTCGGCCCCGGCGTCCGTCGTCGTGGAGAAGGTCAAGGTGGGCGGCGTGACCTACGTCCCCCAGGGCGGCGGTGCGGCCACGGCCTACACGCCTCCGGCCTACACGCCCCCGCCGCTGCGTCGGGCCGCTGGCGGCGTTGTCATCAACGAGGACGGCTTCATCCTGGTGCGCGAGCCGACGAACCATTTCGATGGGTACGTTTGGACGTTGCCGAAGGGCGGCGTCGATGCGGGCGAGACTGACGAGCAGGGTGCCTTGCGCGAGGTGCTGGAGGAAACGGGCATCCGTGCGGAGGCCGTCGCGCCCATCCCTGGCGAATGGAAGGGCGGCACCAGCACGAACGTCTACTTCCTCATGCGCCCCGTGGAGGACACGGGGGCGATGGACAACGAAACGCAGAACATCGCCTTCGTGTCCTACGATGACGCCAAGGTGCTCATCTCCAAGACGAAGAACGCGAAGGGCAAGGCTCGCGACCTGGAGGTGCTGGATGCGGGTTACGGCTTGTGGCTTCACCGCCGCCAGGCTGCGACTGCGGCCCCGAAGCGCAACCGTCGTCGTCACTCGTTCGCGTAGGAGGTCACCGTGACCGCTCGCCCTCCGTTCTCCGGCCCGGCTGCGGGGGCCGCTGCCGACCTGGTCATCGAAATCGACATTTTCTGAACCTCGGAGCCACCTCATGCCCCGGAACCTCGACTACCCCGCACCGATGCACGGACGCATGATGCGGCAGCGGCTCCGTGAAGCGGAGCACGACGCCCGTAAACTCTTCGCCACGCTGCGCGACGATGACCGCGTGCCCGCCTGGACGTTGGACAAGGTCGCGACGGGCGCGGACAACTTGCACCAGGTGAGCCGCTACCTGCGGTTCAAGGTGTCGAACCCCGTCCATTGGGGTGCGCCCGATGCTCCCGCCGCCCCGGTCGCGCTGCCGGAGGTCGCAGACAAGCCGTTCTATGAGGCCATCCTTCGCGGCCTGGAGGCTCCGGTCACCGCGAACACGCTCGCGCTCATGTATGCCTGGCGGCAGACGGAGGGCGGGAAGGCTGCGTACAACCCGTGGAACACGACGCTGAAACTGCCGGGGAGCACGCTCTACGGCACGAACAAGGCGGGCGTGCAGAACTACACCAGCCCGCAGCAGGGCGTGGACGCCACCGTCCGCACGATGCTCCTCTCGCGCTACGCGAGCGTCATCCAGTTGCTCCGCGCTGACGCGACCCCGGTGGACGTGGCGAACGCCATCATCGCATCCCCCTGGGGCACGAAGGGGCTGCTCCTTGACGTGCTCGCGATGTACGGACGCGGCAAGGTCGTCGTGAACCCCATCGGCACCGTGGCGGGTGCTCCGGCCATCTCCACGCTCGCCGCTGCTCCCGCCGCACCTGGGAAGAAGCCCCGCGTCCGCTACGAGAAGCCCCCGACGAACTGGCTGGCCTGGGGCGGCATCGCGATGCTCGCCGCTGCGGTCATCCTCCTCCCCGCGCTCATAGGCGGCGGGAAGAGCACCGTCCCTGCGCTTCCTGCGCCACCGAAGGCGAACCCCCGCCGTCGTCGGCGTTAGGAGAACATCATGCTGCTGAAGTCGCAGAACGGCTGGCCCGCGTCGTCTGACCGCTCGGTCGTCAACATTCAGACCTTCACCGTCCCGCTCTCGCAGGGCACGCTGAAGATTCCGCTCCGTGGCGAAGCCGCTCCGCGCCTCATCGAGATGATTCGGTGGTGGGACGCGAACATCGAACCCGTGACGCTGGGCAGCGGCCTCGGCACCTGGGGCTACGCCTTCCGCACCATCCGGGGCATCACGACGACGCTCTCCAACCATGCGAGCGGTACGGCCATTGATATCAACGCCCCGAAGCACCCGCTGGGGGCGCGAAACACCGTGCAAGCCGACAAGGTCGCAGCCATGCGCGCCAAGGCTGCGGAACTCGGCCTGCGTTGGGGCGGTGACTACAAGGGCCGCGCCGACGAGATGCACTTTGAGGTGACGACGCTGCCCCCGCCGGAGGTCGTTGCGTATAGCCAGCAGCGTTCCCAGGGCATCGCCGCCGCCGTGCCGGAGGCTGCGGAGTTGGTGACCGCCGCCGCGAAGAGCGCGGCCCGTGAGGTCGTCGGCGGTGGGCGCAAGGAACTGGCCCGCAAGGTGCGGCAGAACTGGTGGATTGTAGGCATCGGCCTGGCGGCGGCTGCGGGGCTGGCCTGGTTCACGCTGCGGAAGCCGAAGGCGAAGACGCTGACCACCGTGACGCCGTCTGCGAACCCCCGGCGTCGTCGGAAGGTGCGGCGGTGATGAGCGCGCTCATCGGGCCGCTCGCCGTGTCCTACGGAGCCGCTGACGTTGGCCCCTGGCGCACCGACGCCAGCGCGAACGGCACGACGACGTTCGTCCCGGCAGGCCGTACCTCCGGCCCGCTGCTCTACGTCTTCCCCGGCATCGACGGCTTCCCCTACGGGGGCGGCATCACGTCGGGCGCGGCGTGGATGCGGAAGGTGCTGCCCGCCGGGATGGCGAACGTCGGGGCCATCGTCGTCGCCCGCAAGTCGTCGGCCCCCTGGCCGGAGGTCAAGGCTGACGCGGACGCGAGCCTGGCGCGGCTGGGCTACACGCCGACCTTCTCGTCCGCGATGGGCTTCAGCGGCGGTGCCGCCATCCTCCTGGGCAGCGCGCTCACGACGGCGGGGTGGAAGCGCGTCCTGCTCGTTGACCCGTCCATCCCGCCCGCTATGCAGCGAGCGGTGACGGGCAGCGGCCCCATCCCCGGCATCGACCCCCGCGTCGAGATGACGTTCAACGCGGCGAACTGGGGCGGCTTCAAGGCCATCCAGGCGGCGATGCGTCCGCTCGCTGACGCGGTGAACCGTGGCGGCGGCAAGGCCGTCGAGGTCAAGCAGTACCACGCCAAGTTTGTCCACGATGCCTTCGCGGCGATGCAGCAGCGGCCCAGCGACCCGTCGCTCTTCGGCACGGAGCGTCCGTCGTTCGCGCCGTCCGACGCGCCCGCTGCCCCAGGGAAGAAGCGGAAGCGGAAGATGCGCCGTGACCCCGGCGGCGACCTGGTCGAAGCGAAGACGAGCCGCCGCTGGTGGATTGTGGGCGGCATCCTCGCCGTCGCGGTGCTGGCGGCGTTCGCCTTCGGTGGCTCACCCGCCCCGGTGATGGCGCGGGCGAACCCCCGGCGTCACCGCAAGCGGCGGTAGGTGTCGAGGTTGCCGTAGACCTCACGGGCGCGGTTCAGCGCGTCCCGCTTGTTGGTGTAGGCATAGCAGACGCCGCCAACCCACGGCAGCACGCCCAGCGCGAGGTTGCCGTAGGTGGCGCGGTAGGCGGCGTGGACGGGGCCGTAGAGCCGACCGCTGCCGTCGTTGCAGCGGCGAGCGACTACCCATCGGTCGGTGAGCGGGCAGTAGTGAACGCAGTCTTCCAGGGTCATCGGGTTGCCTCCGCGAAGAGGGTAGACCCGATGCCCCTGGCATCAAGCGCGAGCGCGAGCGGTCAGCCGCCGAACTTTGCGCGAGAAACGAGGAGATAGGTGGCCGCCACGATTGACCGCACGGCACGAAGCCGCTCGCTCGCGAGTTCCAGCAAGTCCTTCGCGTTGTCCGTTTCAGCCGCTTCGTAGGCCCGCGCAAGGGTGGTCATCATGCCCTTGATGTAAACTTCGGCAAGGCCCGCATCGGCGTCGATGGCCGCGATGACCTGGGCCTTCGTCAGAGGGTTGCGACGGCGAGCGGGACGGCGACGGGTGGTAGTAGTGCGGCGGCGGGTAGCCATTGGGAGCCTCGCGGGGTGAAGGGCTAGCGGCGGCGAACGGTGCGGCGACGACGCGGGTTCGTGTGCGCGGCGGCTTCGGCCATGATGTCGGCGTACTGCGTGGCGGTGATGACGCCGACATCGCGGAGGTAAGCGTAGTCGTGCTGGCCCCAGGCGTCCTCAATGTCGTCGGCCTTCTTGCGGAGGTCATGGGCCTCTTCGCGCATGAAGCGGATGGCGTCACGGATGCGCTCCCCGATGAACGAGGAGGGGTTGCGGCGGCGCACGGTGCGGCGGCGGGTAACGGGCATGATGAACCTCGTAGGTGTTGGGCGGTCAGCGGCGGCGTGCGGTGCGACGGGCGGCACGGCGACGGGGGTTGCGCTTCAGCCCCTTGCCTACGGACACGATGAAGGCGTCGGAGCCACGTTCGATGACGGCCCAGTCGCCCTGGTGGTTGCGCTCGTCACGCACGCCCGATGCGACCAGTTCAGTCGCGTACTGCGCGTTGTGCGGGTCGCTCGCTGCTGCCAGCCCCGTGACCTTGAAGGCATCGCCCTCGTCAACGTAGACCCGCTCGCCCAGGCGCACCTTCGCGCTCGCCGGGAAGTAGGTGGGGCTGACGAAGCCCGCTTCGGCCTTCTTCTTCGCCATCGTGGCTGCGCGCTTCGCCGCTGCCCCGGCCTTCCTCGCGGCCTTCTCCGCAGCCTTTCGGGCGGCAAGACGCTCTAAAGCCATATCCTGCATGAAGCCGTAGCCATAATCAGCAAGGCGCATCTGCGCGGCGTAGGCTCGGTCGCCTTCTGCGCTGCCCTTGCGGGCGTAGCGTTCGGCCCCAAACGCCAAGCGAAACAAGGTGCTGCGGTAGTCGAAGAGGTCTTCGTCGGAGAGCGCGGCCAAGTCCCGCTGGGACAGCAGGGGCAACGCTTCGGCGGCAAGAACGGCCTCGGGCACCTCGGGGTTGCGGCGACGAGGAGCGGTGCGACGGCGGGGATTGCTGCGCGGCTCGTCCAGGCCGTAGTCTTTCAGCAGCCGCGTGAGGAAGGCGATGGCCTTTTCGGGCTGGTCTTTCGCCATCTGCGTGAGGAAGGTCTTCGTGGCCTTCTTCGTGTGCTCCGGGTGACGGGCCGCGAACTGCTCCGCAACGGCATCCCCGACGATAGCCAAGAGGGCCAGGGCTTCGGCCTTGTCGGCCTTGTGCTTCGCGGCGGCGGTCTTGCGCTCCACCTTCGCAGCAGCAGCGCGCTCACGCTTCCAGCGGTCGATTTGCGCGTCGAGGGAGCCACCGCCACGCTTGTCCAGCGGGACATTGAGGACACCGTGGTCAAGCCCGTTGCGGCGGCGAATGATGCGCTGCGGCATGGTCTACTCGCCCCCGGCCATGCGATAGACCTCGTCCTGCACGCCTTCCGCGAGGGTCTTCGCGAGTTTCGTGGCCTTCATCAGCGCGTTGATGCGCGTCCAAAGCGTCCGCATCTTCTTCGTCACGCGGTCGCCCTCACCTTCGATTGCGTCCTGGAGCGTGTAGTAGTTCTTCATCGCCGTCGCCAATCGCTGCTCCGCGCTGGAAATGGCGAGCACCGTACTCTCGGCAACGTACTCGGCTCGGGTGTAGGGGTTGCGACGGCGGCGGGTGACGGTGCGACGGCGGCGAGCGACGGCCATGACGATGCTCCTGTTCCCGGCAACCCTAACGGACGAAACGGCGAAGGCCACCGGAAGCGATGCTCCCGATGGCCCTTGACCGCCCCTGGGCGGGTCAGCGGCGGCGACGGGTAAGGCGACGGCGGCGCGGATTTTTCCGCGACGACGCCGTGGGCATCGCGGCGTCAATCAACTGAAGCACTTGGACGGCGCGGCTCACGACGGGGTCGCTGGCCCCTCGCGAAGCCAGCGCAAGGTAGTTCTGAAGCAGCGGTTCGATGCTCGTCTTCGCGGCGTCCAGCGTCACCTTCGGGATGTGGAACAAGTTCTCGGCCATCGCTACACGGAGGTCAAGGTCGGAGCGTGCGGCTTCGACGGCTCGCGGCAGCGCGGCACGGATGCGGGCGAGAACATGACCCATCTGCTTTGCCCAGTAGGCTGGCCCCCCTGCGAGGATGGCCTGTTCAGCAACGAGCGCAAGCGGAACGCTCTCCCCCATAGGAGCGGTCGCCCATGCGCTCACGGCTCGTTCTGCCGCCGTGCGCTGCGCGCTCCTCGTTCCTTCGGTGGGGTCGTACTGATAGAGCGTGACAAAATCGTGACGGGAAAGGCGACGGGTCGGCATGGGAGGTGGCTCCTTCCCCGGCGACGTAGCCGCCCAAAACGGCAAAGGCCACCGGGGCGCGAACCCCGATGGTCTTTCCTTCCCCGGCGGGCTGACTACGCGGCGGCGGCGCGAGCGAAGACGGGGAGCAGTTCGCCCGCCTGGTGCTCCAGCATCGAGCGGTTGAACTCCGACCAGGAGGCTTCGTGCGCGGCGCGGGTGACCGCGTTCAGCAAGTCGGCCAGGGTGTCGCCCTCTTCGACCTTGTAGGCCGTGAGGAGGGCTTCGACCTGCACGTCGCGAGCGACCCCGGCGTCGATGCGGCCCGCGTCCACCAGCCCCGCGAGGGCGGCGGGCACGTCGGCGTAGGTCTTCCCGAACAGTTCGACCTTCGACACGTCGGAGGCGCGGGTCACCTTCCAATCGCGAGCCAGGGCGGCGAACGCTTCCGGCGCGGCCTTGACGGTGGCGACAATCTCGTCCACGACGCCGTCGAGGTTGCCACGGTGGGCGCGACGGAACGCGGCCAGGTAGGCGTCTGCGATGGTGAGGTTGATGCAGAGGATGCGGGTCGCGGCGAGCGACACGCGGAACCCGCCGTTCGCGGCGTCGGCGGTGGAGCCAGCGACACCGACGCGGAGCACGTCGCCCACGCGGGGGTCAATCTCCTGCGGGGCCATCCACGCGGCTTCCCAGCGGACGCGGGTGCTGGCGGGGTCATAGACGACGCTGCCGCGCATCCCCTCGCCCTTCAACGCTTCGGCCACGCCGCGCAGCACCTTGTCGGCCTGGGCCGTCGTCGGGTAGGTCGCGGACACCGCACGGAACGCCTGCCACGCGCCGTCCACTTCGCGCACGCCCAACTGCGCCCGAACCGTGTCGGGCAACTTCGCGGCCTGGCGATTCCAAATCTCGGCGCGGAGGTCGGGGTCGAGGTTGCGGAGGAGAGCCTTCGCGCTGGGGAGGACGGGCGCGGCCATCCCGACCAGCGTGTCCCACGCCAGCGGCTCCAGCGGGATGGGGCTGCGGCCACGGCTCACCTTGCCATCGGGCGTGACGACGAGGTCACGGAGCGCGACGGTGATGTTCGTGCGCTTCTCGGCGGCGATAGCCTTCGCCACGTCCATCGCGGCCTCTTCGATGAGCGGCTTCTTCGCGTGGTCGGTCGCCATCGCCTTGAACTTGTCCTTGCCGCTCTGAATCAGCGGGGTGCCGACCGCGAAGAACGGCTTCGGGAGGGCGAAGCCCATCGCGTCGAGGACGGCCATCTGCGCGGCG
>Ga0181349_1001209_pt1 | contig 11090 bp, 27 predicted proteins | sample Su13VDMM110SD_FD_130106 | JGI IMG/M metagenome (GOLD analysis project Ga0181349, IMG submission 130106) | Freshwater viral communities from Lake Michigan, USA - Su13.VD.MM110.S.D | ecosystem: Environmental > Aquatic > Freshwater > Lake | place: USA: Michigan | collected 2013-07-16 | reverse complement strand
TCTTGTTGGGCAGGTAAAATTCAAGAATTAAAACAAGTTTATGACCAATATGGAAAATAAAAATGTTATACAACAAGAGTATTTAAAATCTGTTTTATTAAGTCAGTTATTATTAGAAGCAAATGAAAGTTTGTTTTTTACAACTCAGTATAAGCAACAAATTAAACATAAAATAAATAGTTTAAATAAAGACTTAGAAGAAACTGTAAGAAACGAATATAAGATAATCTATAATACAGATCCGGAAACTACTACTAATATTTTAAATAGTATTGAAGTAATAATTAAAAAACTTCAAACAAGCTCAATAGATGAGTTAGTATTTATAAATGCTATTATAGATAAATATAAAGAAAACAAAGAGTGGTTTACTGAGTATTGTGAAACTGATTTTTTAAAGTTAGATTAATGGCTAAAAAATATGAAGTTACTTATAAACCTACAGAAAATGAAATTCAAAGTATGTATGTATGTAACAGAAACGATTTAGCTTATGTGATTCAACCTATTCAATATACAAAAAAATTTAAAGTTGTTAAATTTAAAATATCAAATAGGTTGGAAGTACATAATTACAAAGAGAATAATATTGACGTTGAATTTACAGAATACGACGCTTTAAAAAAAACAATGGAACTTTACACACAACACGCTAAAAGATTTAACAAATGAAATTTATATTAATAATAGCATTTTATGAATTGATAAGGTCAAAATTAATTTGGCTTTGGTATTACTTAATCAAACAAGCAAACAAATGAAACGTAAAGAAATAATAAAAAGAATAGATGATACTTTAGAAAACTATAGTTTATTAAATAAAAAAACTAAACAAGAAAAAGGGTATATAATAGCGTTAAATCATTTTAAAACATTACTAGAACTTAAATGAAAAATAAAGAAATACAATTTGCAGAATGGTTAGCTGAAAATCATTATGTATTAAATAACATACAGGATGGAATACATTATTGGGAAAATGAAGAAATTGTATCAACATCAAATAAATTATATGATTGGTTTATAGCAAGTAAAGAACAAATGAAAGATACAATAGTAGAATCAGTTATAGAACAATTTAAACAACGTTCTGAGGTAGGAATAAAGAAATACAATAAAACATTAGACAGAACAGATTTAAGTCGATTAGAGTGGCTACAACATGCTCAAGAAGAGGCTATGGATATGATTTTGTATTTAGAAAAATTAAAACAATATGAAAAGTAAACAATCACCATTACAAAGAATAAATAGAATAATGGACTTCTTATGGAAACGTGGAAATAATAAAGAATCCGTTAATGAAGTATACAGAAAAATAATAATTCAAAAGCTATCTCAAAAGAGGTAGTTTTTTTTTATGTTAATTTTTTGTTAAAATGTAATTCGTATTAATAACTTTTTTATATTTGCTTAAACAATTAAAACAAACATCATGACACAGCAAGAAATTATTAAAAGATTAGAAAACATCACTTGGTTAATGGCAGAAGTAGAAAACACTTATGTTAAACACGAATTAGAAGAAATTACAGAAGCTATAAAAGCACAATTTAATTATTCTGATGATTACGAACAAGAAGTAAAAAAAGTATTAAACTACGCAGAAACAATGTTAAATTTAGATAATATAAAAATAAGATAATGAATGAACAAGCACTAATTAAGATTCAATCTAAAATAATTGGTTTAGATAGAGAATTAAAACAATATGTAGATGAGTTAATAACAGGCAAAACTGATTTAAATGATGACCAATTAACATCAATGATTAACAGTACTACAAGGGAATTAAGTGTTTATAATTATATTTTAAAATTAATATTGTTAAATTCTAATAAAAATTAATATGATACTACTATTTGATGCAGACAGTTTAATTTATTCAAGTTGTTGTAAAAGAAAAGAACACGAAGAAGATGAAAGATTCTATACTGAAATGGCTTTAACTGTACATAAGTTTGACGAAGGATTTATGAGTATAATAAATCATTTAGAAGAAATATATGAAATAAATCAAGTGCTTGTTTTTTCAAGTTCTAAAGGTAATTTTAGAAAATATATATCTCCAAAGTACAAAGCTAATAGAGTTAATAGCGAACTACCACCATTGTTAAACGAGATGCATCAATTTGTAAAAGACAATTATGATTCAATAATAGGTTATGGAGTTGAGACAGATGATATGGTTGCAAGATATTGGTATAATCTATCACAAGAACATGGTAGAGATAATGTGATGATAATATCAATTGATAAAGATTACAAGCAATTTCCTGCTTTGATATATAACTATCATGCTAAGCATAAATGTGTTTATGATATATCTGAATCAGAAGCTATGTATAATTTTTATGAGCAAATGATTATAGGTGATGGAGCAGATAATGTACAATATTGTAAAGGTTATGGAAAGAAATATGCTGAAAAGTTATTTGTAGATTGTAATTCACGTTATAAATATACAAAAAGAGTTTATGAATTATTTAAACAGATACATAAAGGAAAAGCAAAACAACGTTATATTGAATGCTACAATTTGTTAAAATTAAGAACTAATTAAAAAAAATTTATATATTTACATTTTATTAACTAAAACAAACAAAAACAATGAACATTTTAGAAGAAGCAAACAAGATTATTAATTTACGTTCTGAAGAAAAAGAAAGAATGTATGGACCATTTGAAGAAGGTATGGAACGAGCCGCTATGATAGCTTCAGGTTGCACAGGTAAACAATTAACTGCTCAAGATATATACATGTGTCTTGTAGCTTTAAAGTTGTCAAGACAGTCTTATAATCATAAAGAAGATAATCTACTTGACGCAGTAGCTTATTTAGGAAGTTTAAACAACTATAATAATAAGTAGTATGAAAATTAATGTTGGAATTTTAATTTTTGGTGACCCTACAAGAAGAGGTACTATTAATTCTGAAGTTAAATTCTTAAATAGTTTATATGAATATAACAATGAAGATTGTAATTTTTATATTATAACAGTTAATAGTAATTTTACTAAAAGAATTATAGAAAATAATAAAACCATATATAATTTTAAACATGATATTATAGAGGTATTTAGTGAAAAGGATTTATACAAGATTAATAATATATCTTGTATAATTACTTATCCTAACCATAGTTCTTTTTATGGTGGTGTTTTAAATGATAATAACGTTTTAATGTATAAAATAGTATCTTATTTAAACAATGAATTAAATAGAAAAACTTTTATTCGTGTTAATGATTCAGAATTAAAAATAAGAGATTACAGAAGTATTTGTAAATTAAGATTAGAACACAATATTAGTAACAAAGAAAACAATGAAACTGTATTTATTAAAGATAAAAACAATTTAATAAAAGCTAACGATTTAATTTCTACTAAACCTTGGGATTATTCTAAAATATTTTGGATAGCTAATGGTTCAAAAGAACATTACGATTGGGTTTCAGAAACTTTATATGATAGAGAAAGTAAAATGTATAGAGTTGATAGCAAAGAACAAATAAATAAAAATACAATATATTTGTCTGATGACTTGTTGTTTTTAGTTAGAAAGAATTACGAAAGGTTTAATGAAAAATATAAAAATAGTTTAAATAAAGAAAAAAAATTATGTTACATTGGTTTTTTTGATACTGTAAACAAGAAAAGAGCAAAGGCATTTGAAACTTTATTTAATAATAATATGTTTAAAGTTCCAATTAAAATATTTGGAAAAGGAACAGAAATAATAGAAACATTAAAAGATAAAGAAAATATAGAAATAATAGAAGGATTTATAGAAGGTGATTCTGAAGAATACTTTGATTTTTTAAATAAACATTTAGCTTATGTTTTTATAGGAAAAGGAAATAATAAATCTAGATACATTGGTAAAACTTTATATGATTCAGTTGTAGCAAGAACACCTGTTATAGTTTATAAAAAATGCGATACAGAAATGATATGTTTTAAAAATAAAGATTATTATTTTGAGAACGAACAAGAACTAAAAATTATTTATGATAAACTTTTAGATGTAAATATTAGAAATAATTGGATTGAACAACAAAAACAAGAAATATTTAATAATTTAAAACAATGTGACTTTACTTTTAAAGACCAATCTTTAACTTTAAATGAAACTGTAAAAGAAATTTATATAAAAAACGATGAAATTAGCGAAAGACAACTATTATTATTTTAAATTTGCAGGTGATACTTTGTATGGTAAGTTTATAGGAACAGAAATATTATACGAAGGAACAGAAGTTTATTTATTTGAAGACAAACAAAAATACAAATACCCAATAAAAAAAGAAAACATATGTGGCAATTTAAAACAATAACAGAAGCATTTGAATATTACTATGAAAAGTTAGATAGTCAACCTAACCAAAAAGAAACAGGTACTAAAGCATTATACAATCAAATGTTTACTATATTAGATACAACTGAATCAATAGTTAGATCTGAATTTAGAAACTTTAAATTAGATTACGCTGAAAAAGAATGGGAATGGTATTTAAGTAAAGATAGAAGTGCTGTTGAAATAGCTAAAGTTGCAAAGATATGGTATAATCATATGGATGAACGTGGTTATGTTAACTCAAACTATGGTTGGCAATGGAGTAGAAACAATCAGTTAGAGTATGTAATTAAAGAACTTCAGAGGGACAAATATTCTCGTCGTGCATTAATATCTATCTACGATGGAAAGGAACACTCTGAGTATTCTAAAGATACCCCTTGCACATTATCAATTCAATTCTATTTTACACCTGATTCAAGTAAGTTACACATTACAGTATTAATGAGAAGCAATGACTTATGGTTTGGATTCTGCAATGATGCTTATACATTTTTACAACTACATAAATTAGTTTGTAAATCTTTAAATGTAGAACAAGGATTCTATACTCATTACGCTCAAAACTTACATATATATGAAAGACACTATAATAAAAAGTGTTAAATTTATGTTAAAATGTAAATAAGTTGTAAATAAGTATTATATTTGTATAACAAAAAAAAAACAATTATGGCACGTAAGTTTGAAGATTTAGGATTTTTTATTGAGTATCACGTTAATAATAAATACTTTGGAAGTATTACAGTTATAGAAAACGATAGAGATTGTATTGGTTACTATAGTAGAAAAGATAGTGTAGCTGATGAGGATATTAAATTTAAAAATAATAAAGTAATAAAAAAAGGTACTCAATATCATTCATATATATACCCTCTTTGTGGTAAAACAATTTAACTATGTATTATATATATCATATTAAAGGAGTTAAAGTAGGTTGCACGAATGATTTAAAAAGACGTGTTGAACAAATACAAGGTTATAAAGAATATGATATACTTGCATCAACAGATAATATATCACACGCTTCAAAATTAGAAATACATTTTCAAGAAGTATTTAATTACAAAAAAGATAAAAATTCATACTTACAATTAATGATTAATAAAAACAAAAAAACAATGGACAAAACAATTCACGTAACATTAAGAACAATTACATTTAAAGGAACAGATGATTTACATTTAACAGGATATAAATTTCCTATGTTAGTACAACTATTAGACGGTAGTCATATAGAGTTTGATAATAGAACTATAGAATGGTGTAAATCAAATAACGTATCTTCAGCACATAATAAAGAAAGGTTTATTTATATTGGAGCATTACAAAATTATTTAAAACCTGTTGAATCAACTGAATTAGAAATATTTAGTAATATTAGAACTTGGGCTAAAGAAAAAGGGATATTTGATAAAGGTGATGTAAAGACTCAATATATAAAACTACAAGAAGAATCAGGTGAATTAGCAAAAGCTTTATTAAATAACGATAAAGAAGAAATAATAGACGCTATTGGTGATTGTGTAGTAGTATTAACTAATTTATCTAAGTTAGCAGGATATAATATAGAAGACTGTATTAATAGTGCTTATAATGTAATAGCAAAAAGAACAGGTAAAATGGAGAATGGAACATTTATAAAAGATAAATAATAATGGAAATTACACAAAGATTAAAAGAAATAATTAAGCAAGAAACAAATACAGATATAGAAGTAAGAACACGTAAAAGAGAAGTTATTGAATTACGTTCCCTATATTGTAACATACTAAAAGAATTAAATCCAAACAAAACACTACAGTCAATAGGAGATAGTATAGAATTAAATCATGCTACAGTTATTCATGCTTTAAAGAATTATAAGATGTATGAAGAATATAACCCTGAATTAAAAAGATTCAAAGCAAGTGTGTTAAGTTACTTTACGATGGACGAAACAGAATTAAAAGAATTATCCGATATAGAAAAAGCAAAACACGAAATACATAAACTAACATTGGAAAACTTTAATCTAAAAAGAGAACTAAAAGAACAAATAGAAAAACCAAGATACGAACACAAAATAATAGATGATTTAAACACACTAATGTTAAACACTAAAGGAACAACACAACACAATTTAATTCAAGATAGATTAGAAGCATTTTACCTAATGAATAAAAACATAAAACTATGAAAAATAAAGATTGGTTACTTAATAAAATAATAAAATCAGGAATAAGAATTAAAGAACTTAAAATTGAATTACAAAAATCAGATAATGATTATTATGAAATGAAATGTCAAAATGAACAATTACAAATAACAATAAAAAGTTTACAAAGAGAATTAGAAGGTAAGAATTTAATGGATATAAAACTATGACACCAAAACAAGAAAAGATAGCAGTAGAAACATTTGCAATTATATCATCATTTATAGTTGCATTAGCAATAGTATTAATAATTAAATCTATAGTATTATGACACCAATAGAAAAAGCAAAAGAATTATTTACAAATTATTTAATATTGTTTCCTGAATTTTATAATGATTTAGAATATGGATATAATGATGTAAAAGCAAAACAATGTGCATTAATAGCAGTTAATGAAATATTAAAAGAAAAAAATGGATGCAGTAAATACGAATGCTACGGTCAGGATATAAATTGGAAAGAAGTTAAACAAGAAATAGAAAAGTTATGATAACACCTACAATAGAACAAATAACACCATACGAAAGAGCAGTAATACTTTATAATAAATATACTAAAGAATATAATAGACTTGTATGTATGGGTGATATGCAACAGACAGAACATTGGAAAGAGGTGACAAAAGAATTAGCAAAACTTTATAATAAATAAGATTATGAAACAGATAATTAATTTTTTTAAGAAAGTGTTTACCCACAATTATTGCGATACTTGTGGATTTACGAAAGAAGAAGTTTATGTAACTGAAATATTAACTGAAGCAGGTATAATTCAATGTAAAAATTGCATAAAAAAATAAGATTATGGCAGATATAACTAAATGCGAAGATAATCTTTGCCCATCAAAAGAAACTTGTTATAGATACACAGCACCTGCATCAATGTATCAATCTTATGGTAAATTCAATAGAGAAGAAGATGCTTATAATTGTGATATGTATTGGGATAATAAACCTAATGATAAAATAGATGATAAAGAATTTATAGAATTAGTTAAACAATTAAAAGTAATTAATTTAAAACTTTAAACAACTATAACTTTTATTTATTACTAAATTAATAATAATATTTTTTAATTATGGAAGATAAAAGAAAATTCAATGGTGGACATACAACTGCAGGTAGAAAATCTAAAGCAGAAGAAGTTCAGTTAATAGAAAAGTTAGGTGCATTAGAACCTTCAGCATTTATGGCATTAGAACAAGGATTGGAACGTGGAGACTTTAAATTTGTTCAATTGTTTTATAACTATTATGCAGGTAAACCAAGAGAGACTAAAGATATTACAGTAACTAATGAGCAACCTATATTTAATATAGATGATTTAGACTTAATCTAAGACACTATTTTATGGAATTCATAGTAACTACTGCAATTAAAAAGTTATTGCGTCTAAAGCAACGTATTAAGGTTATTAGAGGTGGTACATCAGCAGGTAAAACTTTTGGTATATTACCATTGCTAATTGATAAAGCAATAAAAGAACCTATGCTTGAAATAAGTGTAGTATCAGAATCAATTCCACATTTAAGAAGAGGAGCATTAAAAGATTTCTTAAAAATCATAATGGCTTTAGGTAGATACACAGACGCTAACTTCAATAAGTCTACTTTAAAATATAGTTTTGCTAATGGTAGTTATATAGAATTCTTTAGTGTTGACCAACCTGACAAGCTTAGAGGTGCAAGGCGTAACATACTTTATGTTAATGAGTGTAACAACATTGACTTTGATTCTTATTATCAGATGGCTATTAGAACATCAGGTGATATATGGTTAGATTACAATCCAGCATCTTCTTTTTGGGTAGACAAAGAAATACTAACTCAAGATAATGTAGACTTTATAACATTAACGTATTTAGACAACGAAGCATTATCAGATACTATAATAAAAGAAATAGAATCAGCAAAGGTAAAAGCTTTAACATCTTCTTATTGGGCAAATTGGTGGCAAGTATATGGACTTGGACAAACAGGAAGTTTAGAAGGTGTATGTATAACAGATTGGAATGAAATAAACCTACCAACAGAAGCAAGGATACTATGTTATGGAATGGACTTTGGTTATAGTAATGACCCAACATCTTTAGTAGCTATGTATAAATACAATGATGCTTTTATATTTGACGAAATAATATATAAGAAAGGTTTATTGAATAGCGAAATATCTAATCTATTAAAAGCAAATGATGTTAATGATATAATACATGCTGATTGTGCCGAGCCTAAATCAATTGCTGAGTTGAATAGTTATGGTCATAATGTATTACCTGTTAGTAAAGGTAGAGATAGTATCTTATATGGCATTAATTTAATTAATCAAAACAAAATATACGTAACATCAAGAAGTAAGAACTTAATAAACGAATTGAATAACTATATATGGTTAACAGATAAATCAGGAGTTAAAATGAATAAGCCAATAGATTCTTACAATCATGCTATAGACGCAATGAGATATGCTATAACAAGTCAATTAGAGAATCCTAATAAAGGTAATTACTTTATATACTAATGACTTACGGACAAATAATAGCTACAATACAATGTTACATACATCATGTCAAAGGAATAGAGGTTAATATTAATCTACCAAGAAATATAGGTGAAATTAAAAAGATGCAACAGATGTATGCTATAGCTGCTGAACATTTAAAAAGTTAAATTTATGTTAATTGTAACATATTTAAAATATATTTGTTACATTTGTTAAAAATTTAAAACAAAACAAAATGAAAAAATTAAAAGTATTCGTAAATTATTGCGATATAACATTCGAAGTTAAAGGATATTACACTAAAGGCGATACGTATGATAACACAGGTAGCAGCTTAGATGATGCGGATATATACATACAAGGCATTGATGTATGGGAAATATTATCTAACAAACAATGGAACGATATTATAGATTTAGCAATAGAGCAAATAGAAGATTAATTCAAAACCCTGATAAATAAAAAATCCCGCCCATATTACAGGGAGCAAGGCGGATTGGAATTAATAATTAAGGTACATAGAAATATGTGCCTTTTTTCTGTTTAATACAATTTGAACAAATAGTTATTAATATAAAAAACAATAATATGAAATTAGAGATTAGCATACCAACAGAATTAAAAGAAATTAAGTTATCACAATATCAAGCTTTTTTAAAGATAGCTAAAGATAATGAAGATATGGAATTCTTGAATCAGAAAATGGTTCAAACGTTTTGTGGTATAGATTTAAAAGATGTAGCAGAAATTAGATTTAAGGATGTATTAGAAATAACTGCATCACTTGGTAAAATGTTTGATGTACAATCTCATAGGTTTATAAATAGATTTAAACTTGCAGGAGTTGAATTTGGTTTTATACCTGATTTAGAAGATATGTCATTTGGTGAATATACAGATTTAGATTCATATATAGGTGATTGGGATAATATGCATAAAGCAATGGCAGTATTATATAGACCAATTACAAAGAAAGGAATAAATGACACGTATGAAATAGAAAAGTATAATGGTTCAATAACATATAGTGATGTAATGAAACACGCACCTTTGGATGTAGTATTTGGAGCCAATGTTTTTTTTTATCATTTAGGCAACGACTTATTGAAAAGTACGATGACTTATTTGGAGAACAACAAGGAGATACAGACTATTCTGCAACAGCACAATTTGGAAAAAGATGGGGTTGGTATTCATCAATCTATGCTATCGCTCAAGGTGATGTTACAAGATTTGATAGAGTTACCGAATTACCAATTAACCAATGTTTAACGTTTCTTACATTTGAAAAACAAAAGAATCAAATAGAAGCAGATTTAATTAAAAAAAGATAATGAGTACATTTTACGAAATAACACAAGTGATTAAGAATAAACTTCAAGAAGATTTATTTGTTAATACAGTAACTACAGGTGATATATTTAAAGTTGATTTAAATAAACAAACTATATTTCCATTAAGTCATATTATTATCAATTCAGTAACGTATGCAGGACCTGTATTGAATTATAATATATCAATCTTATGTATGGATATTGTAGATGAAAGTAAGTCAAAAGTTACAGATATATTCTTGGGCAATGATAACGAACAAGATGTATTAAACACACAATTAACTGTTGCAAATAGATTCTTAGAATTATTAAGTCGTGGTGATTTAGCTGATGATTATGAATTAGTAAACAATAGTGCAAACATTGAATTTTTTACAGAACGATTTGAAAATAAAATAGCCGGCGTTACATTTACTTTTGATATGGCTATTGAAAACAGAATGACAAAATGCAATTAGAAAAGGTAAACAAAACTATTCAAATGTTTCGTGACTATGTTATACGTGAATCAAAGGATAACTTAAAACGTACAGGTCATAATAACACAAGTTCATTAGCAAATAGTATTAAAGGTGAAGTAGTAACAGAAAACGATTATACTATTGTAGGCTTTAAGATGAACGATTACGGTACGTTTGTAGATTTGGGTGTTAAAGGTAAAACAAGTTCAACAAAAGCACCTGATTCACCTTATAAGTTTG
>Ga0181349_1001208_pt1 | contig 11093 bp, 9 predicted proteins | sample Su13VDMM110SD_FD_130106 | JGI IMG/M metagenome (GOLD analysis project Ga0181349, IMG submission 130106) | Freshwater viral communities from Lake Michigan, USA - Su13.VD.MM110.S.D | ecosystem: Environmental > Aquatic > Freshwater > Lake | place: USA: Michigan | collected 2013-07-16 | reverse complement strand
AGCGCCTCCAGACTTCAAGGCTCCCACTGAAGTAGCTTGATTCTTAGCGGCCTGCTCACGCATAAAGTCACCAACAGGGTCCTGCTTAGCCATAGCCAGATACTTGTTGTAAGTATCGGCCATCTGATAAGTAGGCGTCTTCTCAGCTTGCTTAATAAGAAAGTCCCCAAACTTCTGGTCCTTCTTCTTCTGTATCTGAGCGCCAACCATATCCATTATAGCTGGCACTGCCTGTAGCGCTAATGCTCCTACTCCTACCATGATGTGTATTTTTTGCTAAGTTACTTATTATTCCTGTGATTGAACGTGATGGTCTTTGGAATCAGACACATGAAAGTTAACAGAGTGCACCTCTGAAGGGAATCCAGACTTCATGTAGATCAACGCTTTTGAGTAGTGCCCCCTCACTGAATCACCTTCTTCGTCATAGTTTGAAATGCAGAACATCTCATTTGACGTTACAACGTAATTACTATCTACTATCACTGAAGTGTCGTCAACAAAAATAACCTTAGATCTTTCTATGTCATAAGTAGGCCACGAGACTGGCAGATAATTACCGCTACCCTTTCTAAATATGTAATCGCCTATCTTTATTTGTTTTCTTCTGATCGACTCAGAAAAAGTAATTCTTGTTGTATTGTTATTATCTAAATTCTCAAAACCAGTTGGGCTGGGGAGCGCTATTATGTTTGAGTTTGATGGATTAGTTATAAAGTCATACATGCCAGTCCCGTAGTATAGTCTGGGTTGATTAGGCAGGGAATCAACTAGTGCTGACTTTCTGCTTGACTTCATTTTGTAGTACCATTTTCCCTCAATTCTCCCTATCGGCATAACGAAATTAGCCTCTGAATTAAGGTCGGTAGTTATGGTCATTTTTGTTTCGCCGCTAGCGTCCTGAGGCATATACCCGCTGCCCAATATGGACATGGCATTATACACCTTCACATTAGAAGGTGCCACGTTTGATACGACCTCTATGTGGCCTACATATGGAACCGAATAGAAGTATGACCTGTTAGTATATGCCGCCTCGTTGTGAAGCCAAGCAAGCGTTCTTCTAGGCTGATTAGACTCAGTAAATGAAGCATATTTAAACGACAACAGGCGGTTGTCTATGAAATTGTAGTGATCTGGATTATAGCTGTATCTACTTATCCATGAAGAACTGCCTAAGTCATAACCAACCGTTTCAAAGCTATTTCCTCCCTTTTTTATTGTTATAAGATACAAGTCCTCTTCTGGATCATACCCGCTAACAAAATTATACGATGGACGTATATTGGAATCAAAGAAGCTAGTCATTCCAGAATCAGATATGATGTATGCCTGATCCGTTGAGAACATTATTATCTTTCTTTTGTCTGGGTCTACATAGAACACCCTGTTGTTCACTTTTAACACTGAGGACGGCTTTGTGCCGCAGCCAAAGTCCCCGCTCAAATATCTAAACTGACCTATCACATTGTCTGAAACCGCTATATTTTCTGATCCGTCAGCATAGCTCACTATGTTTCTAGAAAGACCAGCCATCGAGGTTTTGTTTTCTTGAATAGCTATCAAGTTCTCCCCAAGAGACTCTATATAGTTTAAGGCTCCGTATTCTATTTTGACAGAAGAGAAGTTTGCGGCAGCTGGATTAAAAGAAGACAGCGTAAGCCTTTCTGAATCATAGCTGTATTTGTCGCTATATATTATTCCGTTCTTCTCCCTTACCGTCCTAGCCTTTTCGTACCTAGCCTGGGGCCTTCCCCTAGACCAGCTAGACGAAGAGAAGAGGTCATTTGCGCTGTTAGATTCTATGTACTTTAATTTGTATGACCACCTATCTGGAGAGCCAACGGCGTCCCAAGCGTCATTGTCGCTAACTCCAAATACTGGCGTCTTGCACATGGATGGCCTAAAGTGACACGAGCCCTCTGATACTATTACAGTAGGATGTATTATGTTGCTGTTGCTCTTGTCCCTTATGAATGGATACGACCTGCCTATCTCGTAGTATACCTTTTGGTCTGTGTTTTTAGCTGGAGAAAAAATTTCAACCACAGACTCCCTTCCCCAATACGAAAGTAGAGTTGGATCATTTCCATTTGGGTAGTTAGTATCTGATACGCTATACCAGTCCCACCCCACGTACTTATACATTCCAGCGTCTACGTCTGGCGCCGATATTACAACAAAGTCACCAGTATACTTAGGATCTACAGGAGTGATATTTGCTATTGGGTTGTTCGCTATATCGGAACCAAGAACCTCGAATCCAACCACGTCAAACTCAATTACCCTCCCACCAAAAAGATTAGATATACCTGTTGATGTGGGGAAATTCATCGTGTCTGCGCCGCTAAATGAAGTCCGACTGTTGTAGCTCACCACCCTAAGCTTATCCCCTGGAGTGTATGAGTAAGATTTATTCACCCCCCTTTCGGATATGAATTTTCCAAGGGTATTTAGCGACACATAAAGAAGCTTTGCTTTATCGTCGAGCACATATTGATTGCCGTCTTTCTTTAGTTTTGGATACGCACCGCCAGTTGTATACGTAGTAAAATCACTTATAGTAGACGGCCCAGAATATACTATCTGAAACCTTTCGGCCCAAGACGGAGGCGGTGAAGAGATGGAAACTCTAAACGAGCATGGTCCATTCTTCCCGTCTCTCTTGCTGTTTCCAAATGGCTCAACGTATGTTGACCCAAAAACATTTACATAACCAGATCTATTGTACTTGTCATAGTATACAACTCCAAGTTCATGAGAGCTGCCTGCCTTAAATGTTCTAACGGCTCTTACGCTTGTTTGATATGTAGAGATCAACGGGTACAATTCCGTTGACAGAGAGCTTAAATTGACCCCAGTGTAATTTACAAACCCAGCATTAAATGACTGAGAATCAACAGAGACTGCCGTTGACTCTGGGTTCTGATTAGTGTATACGTAGTAGGTATTTCCAGCATTTGGAGAGTAAAAATTCTTAAGCTCTACGTTTCTGAGCTTAGGCAGTGCGGTTATAGTTGTTGATGATATGGATACGTCAAACCCCCAAGTATATTCAAGCCCCACTTCGCTGCCCTCTATCTGTATCGGAACTCCGTTTGGATAAAGTTGGCTAGACGAAGAGAATACGATCCAATCGCAATCCTGTAAGCCGAGTATGCTTTTGTACACAACTTCAGCGGAAGATATTTTGCTCGCTAAAAGCGACGTCAGTCCAGCCACCGTAGTGTCTTCTTCCACATACAGCTCTATGTCTACGTTTCTAGAAGCAGAATTCCATCCATTGGTTAGGTTTGGATTCCCCGACTGCGTGTGATCTATTTTTGCCTGAAACTGCTGCCCGTTTTGATCGGTTATACTTAGGGATAACGGTGTGCTTGAGCTGCTAGATGAATAAAATGTGCCCTGAGGATTTAATATGAATGACAACCTGTATTTAGACCCAGCCTTTACTACAGCTGAAGCACCCGAGGGAAACCCCCCTTGATTGGCAACCATATTTATCGACAGCTGTGGTCCAGTTAAAGCTGTTACTACGTTTTGATTGCTCGTTATTGGAGAAAAAATATTGGTTCCAGACGACACGTCTTCGTCGGAATACACAGGCGTTATTGATCCTACTACATCTACGTTTTCGTATGTCTCAGTATAGTTGCTGTACATCACCCTGTCGTCCGCTATGCACTGACCAACAGCAGTAAATGGTACATTATCATAAAGTTTTTGAACCTCTAAGTCAGAGAAGTACTCGTACAATCCATCGTTGTAGAATTTGTACTTTTTAAGCACTGAATCAAATACCTTTTTTGACTCATTGGTAGAAGAGCCAGGAAGATTCCTGAACTTATCTTCATCCATGTAAACCTCATCTATAACAAAGAAGGCGCCAGCGTTTCCATTCCTTCCAAGTATCCTTACTTTGTTTATCTCTTTTAGGTTTATAACTGGAACAACCGCATTGGCAGAAACAGTAGGTCCTTCTGCTGAGAATCTAGAGATGTCTATTACGCATACGTTGTTTGAGTATTTATCAACCTTTGGCACTGGCAACAAGGAGGTGTCAATGCCTTCTAGATACACATAGTCGGTCGTGGCTATTGTGGAGTACCCAGAAATAGCAGATTCATCTCCGTCCTTGTATAAATACTGGACGGCAAATTGAAACATGTTTCTGGCAAAGTTGTTTGCTTTATAATCTGAGTCGGTCTCAAATGTTACTTTCGGAACAGAGTTTGGTGCCGCTTTGCAAGCTGACAACATGAAATTCATGTTTTCTGTGTCATAAGAAGCAAACTCGCCTCTAAGGGCTCTATCTACGTTTATGCGCCTTGGTTCATAGACGCCATCCGTAAAAAATAATATACACTGCTCTTCTAATGACTCGCTTCTTTCAGCTTGAAACTTGTTTACTATGTTCACAAGATTAGCCTTCACAAAGTCACCCATCGGCAAGAACGAACCCTTTATGACTGTGGAGAAGTTATTGCCTACGGTAGAGTATCTATATATGGCATTGTTGGATACTGTATCTGACTTTACGAAAAAATACACATGCCCGCGCTGATAGTCGGCTACAGTCCCTACGACTCTCTGGGCACTGTCGGTTGGTATGTCGCCTACATTTAAATATATCGGCGTATTGCCTTTTACTAATTTGTATAGACCTTGGTTAGATCCTCCATAGTCAGATATGGTAGTGTTTAGCGCATCAGAAATTTCACCCTCAATAAGATCTAAAGGGTGCTTGTCTTTGTTAAGCTTTGAAGGGCGTACCTGATCTATAGCCATTAGTACTTAGGTGACTGTTTGAAGTTCTTTCTTATTGTCTTAAGAATGTCATCTTTGGAAACAGACTTCATCCTAGCATTAGCCTTTCTTCTTTCGTTATAGTATTCGGATCTTGCTCTAGCTTTTTCGCTGGCTGGAACACTTGCCTTCCTTTCCACTATTTTATAGTATATGTACGCCATAAGAGCTTCTTCGGCATACACGTGTATCACTGGATTAGAGCTTCTAGCCTCATCGCTTATGTACTCCATGACGATCTCAGAGGCGTCTGTGTTGGCACTTATCTCCACCCTATTCTGCTCCAAGTTCATTCTGAATTGACCAAATGACTTGCCCCCACCAAATCCATAAAGAGCACCAAGGCCGCCGTCATACAAGTAGTTCCTGAATACAAAAGAATCTAGCCCGTTCTCAATCAAATCCACATTTGGAGATCCCGAGTTAGTCGGTCCCTTAGACTCTACTCTATCAAATACCCCGTCATCATCACTATCTATTGGGTTACCACTTGAATCCAAAACATAGGTCATGGACTGGTTTATGTTTTTATTCTCACCCAGAACGTACACAACTCCATTAGAGCCGACTACGCCTATTTTAATATAGTCCACAAAGTCATCAGGAAGTTCTACGGTGTCGTTGGATTCTACTGGAAGCTTTATAGACTTGACCATTTTATTTACGTCAAATCCAAGCTCACGAATACCTCTTAAAGCGTGAGTTCTTACAGATATGTCTGTAGCATGACCAGCGTAGTCGTCTACATCCACGTTCAGCAAGAAGTCATTCACCACTTGATCTACGCTTATATAATTTCTAGCCATTAGAACTTATCTTGTTTGTTAGACGCTATCTTATCGTCAGAGTATTTCGAAATCTCAGGATCCCTAAGGTTTGCGGCAGCCATGGAGCATATCTCAGCAACCACCTCATCGAAGTAGTGTTCAGGAAGATCAAAGTGCCTACTTGTGGTGAAGTTAAAGTCAGACTCTAATCCGTTAGAATATGTGTATGCTGGAAGAAGTGAGCTTCTAGTGCCATCTGAATTTCTAGATTCTGGCATTTTGTAATACGTCAGCCGAACCCTATTTATTGAAAGCGGATACACTTCTATGGAGTCCCCAATTACAGACATTGGCGATGTCTCCTTTGGCTTGCTTACTTGGCTCTTTAGTATTCTGTCTGTCTTGGAAGGGTCATAGTTAATGTCTATGGGGATTCTAGTCAGGTCGTCATTAAAAAGCAAGCTATCTGTAGACATGCTTATGATCCTAGAAAGATCAACTGGCTTTGGAAATAGTCTAGATGTAGTATCCCTAGACACCACTGATGTTTTGACGTAATAAGACAGATCTTCAAGCGCTCTCTTATCATATGACTTGTCTCCAGATGGATTTATTCCTGATCGCATCTGCTTCTTAGAGTCCTTCAATCCATGAAAGATCCTGTTATATATATTTACTTGAGCCGAAAAAGCAAACCTGTTAAATATAGACGGGGTTATAAAGCCATTCACGTCTTTATTAACTATGTCTTTTACGGTAGTGTATACTAGCGTTATATCGATCATAACGCAAATATAGCGAATAAAAAAGGGGGATGGATTCCCCCTTCTTTATCAGCGCTTTATGATTCAAGCCCCCAACTGCCTGTCAATCTCTGACACCAACACAGCGGCTTGCTCTGTCAGGCAATACCTCACCATTACATCGATTGGATCCTGGCCTACTGGGACGCTTATTATGACCTTATCAGAGTCAAACCATCTTACAGCATCAGAATCCGCCTTAATTATTTGCATTGATTTAGCTTGCTTTACCTTGGCCTTCATAGAGACTACTGGGTTGTCAAACGAATCAATAAACTTCTTCGGATTAGACTTAGCTATCTGAAGCAAGTCATGCTTTATCTCCGCTACTTTTCTATCCGTAGATACATTAAAGGCCATAGCCACCGACATGAGTTCTTCAAGAGGCTTGTCTCTAACCATTGATATAGCGTCTACAGAGAGGAATTCATTTTGAATTTCTTTCTCTGCATCCGCTTCATTATCAACCAAGTAAAATACAGTGCCCCCATTTGCTTCATTCCCTGGGTGTAAGTCCAGATACCTCTTAAGGTTGGGCTTATTTTCGTGAACAAAAATTCTACCCATTCTAAAGACTATTGGTGTCTTAACCGAACTAGACGATTGCTCGTCTTTGAATATAGAATTTTCGTTTTCACAATATCTGATCTCTCTTACAGCATTTGACTCTTTGTCGTATACCGTTATCCCAGATTGTATGAGCATATGTACCGAGCCGCCAGACTTCGACATGTATTCGTAAATGTTTTTGTCTGTTGACAAGCTCTTTGTAGTAGCCGCCTTTGTAGATATGCCTCTAGTACCTCTTTTGTTTTGCGTGGTTTCCATTTATTTTAATTGAATTGAGTTATTGAATGTTTTATGCCGCTCCTTTGATCAAGCCAAGAGTAACTAGATCCGCTCTAAGCTTGTTGAGCAGTTTATTTGTAGCAACAAATGCATTCTGAAGCTCTGTATTTGAGAAGGTCGCGTTAAAGGTAGGGTTGGTTACTGCTGCCTGATCAGCTGATGCTATTTGAGCTGTTGCTGTTGCGCCGTAAAACCCTATTGTATCTGTAGTGGCATTACCGACAACCACGTTGCCATTCATAGTTGCAGCGCCAGCCACTGTAAGCGTTCCAGTCAGAGTTAAGTTATCGGCATTAACAGTTCCAGAGCTATGTTCTCTAGCAAGCTGAAACCATCCTGAGTTGGTGAGCATCAAAGTGGTTGACTCATTTGTCCCATCAAGAGTCGCAATCAAGTTGTTTGCATCAACTGATAAATTGTACAGTTTAACGGTTTGGTTTGAATCAAGAGTTCCGCATGTAATTACCACAAGAGTCCCAAGCTCATGGGGGCGGCCATCAGCCTTAACTGCTGGTATGGTAACCGTGGTATTAGTGCTAGCAGTTACATTGACTATGCTGGTGTTCGTGTCCCAAGTCCGCGCTCCAGCAGAACTTATCGTTTGAGTTGCCCCATCCAGCAAGAGCGGGAAAATATGTTTGGTTGCCATTTTTTTTTATTTTTTAAGGTTAAAGAGGAGGAGGTTTTTATGCCTCCCCCTCTCTTTTTTTGTTATCTCAACAAGACGTGTTGGTTAGCTGCTCTCGTGATCAGGTTGCACTCAGAGCGGTAGTTGAATCTAGCAACGTCCTCACCGTCAGTTGCGTAACCAAGGATAGAACCAGTTACGAAGTGCTCGATGTCTCTGTTGTAGTTGCCTGCCGCCTTGTAGTTCATCTCAAGGGCAGGAGCCTTCTCGCCAGTCTTCGCATCAGCGACAGTGGTAAGAGGAATCATCGCGCCTTTGTAGTAAGAACCAGCAGAGGTCAATCCAGAAATAGTAGCATCGTTCAACATCTTCCAGTCATGCTTGTGGAAAGTGTAGCCGCCTCTCGTGAACGATTTAAAACCAAGCTGAATAGCCATGTTTGCATCGTTGTTGAAAGCGCCAAACTGACCAGGAAGACCAGCAGTGACCTGCGTAGCAATGCCTTGAGCAAGCAAATCATCAATGTCCAAAGAGGTTCTACGATCGACATACATAGCGTATTCCATCGGAGCGCCTTCCTTGTCCAATTCGAGGATGATTTGGTCCATGTCCGTGATAGAAGCAAAAGTGCCTTGAGTTCCACCAGATACATCTGCAACAATGCCTCTGGTCTCAAGTGCTTGGAAATAACCCTCTGATCCAGTAACGGTTCCTTCGTTCAAGGTGATGCTAGCGCTTCCTTTCTGGCCAAACACCATCATCATCTCTCTCTGATTCATGAAGCGCTTGCGAGCGTCCATCTCGTTTTTGTGGTACCACAAGTACGATCCGTTTACATTGACCCATCCAATGTTCGTGGCTTGGGAGCCGTTAACGATGAACACTTCCTTCGTAATGAACAGAGGGTTTGTGTATTTCTCAAGATCAGTCTGGTAAAAAGCAGTGGGCTGCTTTGTTCCCTGTGCGTATATGTTACCAATAACAGCAGCTTTGTAGGTGCCGCTGAGTATTTCCGTAGTATTTACGCCTTTCAGCGATTTCACACTTATGTTTCCATTAGTAGCAGTGCTTGTTACAACTACTCTTTGTCCATCGTGAAGCAGCAAAACATCATTAACTCTTACTTCGTCCTCAACGCCCGTTTCAACGGTTATGGCCGCAGGTGAAGCGGCGGTCATGGCGCTATAGGTAAACGTCTTGTGAAGACGGCCTTCTTCCCACCAGGTCACCTCGTCTGCTACAGCGGCAGATTTCTTGGCATTAGTGAGTTCCAAAAACCCAGTCAAGCCTTGATCGCCGTATGCCTTAATCAAAAGGTCTCTGTTGTCAGGCTTGGTAGGGTTAATCAAAGCCCCCAGTGTGGTATATGCTTCTGGGGTAGTTTTAAGCGTAGGGCGGTCGCCGCTGCCAAAAGCTGGGCGAGCGGAGCCGCCTGTCGTGTTTGAAATTGCCATTTTTGTTTAGTTTTTTTTAGTTAGAGGAATTTTATGCCTCCACCCCCAAATCCCAAAGCTTCTCTTAGCTGTTCAGTAAGGGGGTCTTGGCCGTTATTTGTGCCTCCTTGATTCGGCGTCCTAGTGCTTACGTTAGCCGCTTTATTCACTATGTTCTTTTGACCATCGCTCATCCCTTGTCTGTATGCAGACGTAAGGATTTCATTGATGTTATCAAGAACGGTTCTGTGCATATTCAGCATGTCGTAATCCCAAGATCCATCCTCGCGCACGTAAGGATCGAAGAACTCGTCAAGGCGAGTGTTTTTGTCATAGAGCTGAGCCTTGTATCTCTCATCAACGCCATAAGTGAACTTCTTTCCGTTAAGATCAAACTCGATCCCTTCGAAGTCGTTCAGGTTCTCGCGCATCTGATTTACCCAAGACTCATCCACTATGGAGCTGTAATCGCTGGCGCTAGCCTGAGGCAGTTGGTAACTGTTTCTGACGTCCTCTATGGAACGTCTTGCGGTAGCAGCATCGATTCTCAGTTGGATAGAAGAAAGCTTAACCTCGTCCTCTCCGTAGACGTCTGGGTTAAGTTTGTACTTGCTGCTGACGAAAAGATCAATCTCTTCTTGAGAAAGGTTAGGATATTCTGCCGATGTGTTCAGTCGGATGACTGACAGGTCGTCCATTTCGGACGGATCGATCGACTGATAAACAAACCAATCTCTGGGATCGCGGCCAGTCTTCTCGACAAACTCCGCGATGACTGCTATTCTTTCGTCAATAGCTCTTTCTCTATCTCTATATTCGATCAAGTCGTCGAGAGAGCTAACACTCTTACCCAGCCTTTCGCTCAGGTAATTGAATACAGCGCTGTCTACGTCTTGATCAGTATAGGTTTCTGTTTGTTGTGAGCCGTCATCAAAGTACGACTCTTGAGTCTCATTCTGCGGCTGCTCTTCTATGAATTGCTCTTCTTGCTGAAGGGCACCATTCACTTCTTCTTCATCCACAAAACGAAACGTAGTTTCTTCATTGTTTTCAAAGGACATGTCAATTAAATTTATTGATTTGAATTATTTTATATACGCAATAGCGGCAACCCCCAAACCAGTAGTTACCTTGCTGAAAGTCCCTTCTATAGGAAGCGAAGTGGCAACCCCATTGATTGCAAGACCGCCAACAACTGTTCCATTAGTGCCGTCTACGGTCCATGATGTGCCGTTGTTAGCGGTCTCATATACGTTAGCCCCAAACAGAGTAATGCTATTGTCTGCGATAGTTGCGCTAGTTGAAACAATAATAAGTTTCTCTACAACCTTCCCCATAGCACCAGCATTAAGAGTACTGCTTGCTGGTAAGTAATATATTGCTGATGCCATTTTATTCGTCTATTTGTTTTCTTGCCAAAAGTATCTTTATTTCCTGTACATCTTTTATCAGCTTGTCTATGCTGCTTTGAAGTACGCTAGTCTGCTTTTCATGTATATCGAGCCTAAGCGCAAGTTTGCTGATTTCTATATTCAGCTTTACGTATACGCCAACTAGCCCAGCAGCAAGAACTATTATCTGATAGATGTTGATGTCAATCATTTGGCTGCAAATATAATAATGTTTACCACTTCACTTTATTTGCCCAGTAAGCAGCACTCATCTTGCCTTTAGATATGTTCTTAGCGTGGCGAGCCTGGAAGGACTGCCTGCGGTTCTTATACGACTCTGACTCTCCTTCTTTCTTAGGCGAACCAGAAACGCCTTGTTGACCAAACCTTATAAGCTTAATCTTATCCCCAACCTT
>Ga0181349_1001207_pt1 | contig 11097 bp, 14 predicted proteins | sample Su13VDMM110SD_FD_130106 | JGI IMG/M metagenome (GOLD analysis project Ga0181349, IMG submission 130106) | Freshwater viral communities from Lake Michigan, USA - Su13.VD.MM110.S.D | ecosystem: Environmental > Aquatic > Freshwater > Lake | place: USA: Michigan | collected 2013-07-16 | reverse complement strand
TGCGGGAAACTTTTGTTTTTCAAATTTTTCAGAAATTACGGGTGGTATTACGGAAAAAGAAACTTTTTTCATAATTTTTTCGATTTCTTCCCTTTGTGATTCACTTGTAGTGATACATTTGTAGAATCCTAACTGTGTCCAACTCATACCAGGTGTTAATGTTTCAAGAACATGATCATAAGCCTGAGCAACTACTATTTTTCCACAAGGAAGATTTTTAATTTGTTCCATGATAAAACCAAAGATTTCAGGAATAATCATAATGTCTTCAGGTGCAACTTCAAGATTAGTGTCTTCAACCGATTGGTGTTTAAGTTCCGAGAACTCATCACCTAACCAACTTGATACTGGTACGAAGTCGTTTTTTTCGTGTAGTATTACAACACTGAATCCATCTGTGTGTAGTTTTTTTGCCATCTCATAGATGTATGCAATTGATGCTTTAGGGTTACCTTTGGTATCCTGAACAAAAAAGTACAATTTATTTTTTTTCTGTTCAATATTTTGAATAGACTTTTTAATCTTGTCGAAAAGTTCTGTTTCCATTTTTTATATTTTTTGAATAAATTTATAGAATAACATAGTGTTCCAAGCTAACCGATAAGGTGCTGTAAGTTTTTCGGATCCTCTAATACCCAATTTTTCATCAACCTCTTCGTTTTCACTAAACACCACATCCAAAAGTAGCTTTACCATTTCGTATTTTACAATTGAAATGTGTTGTGTTTCAGTAACACCCGTGCTATCAGAGACAGGAGTATCGATGTAATCATCAATTTTTTCCAAATCTAAGTAGTAATTTTCTCCGAAAACTTTAATCATTTTTTATAATTTTTTTTAATTTTGATTCCAACTCTTTTAAATTAGTTATAGTATCTTCTATGTTTATGTTAGAATTATATGAAGTTTCATATTTTATTGTAGGTTTATTAGAATTATTTGACAATAATTTGGGTGAAGCGGCAACTAATACATCAAATTCGTTCCAAATATTATCTATGGTATTTTTATTGTAAAAAATAATCTTGTCAACTTCACAACCAAATTTTGATATAAAAAATAATGTTGCTGGTTTTGTTTTACCGATTTGTTCACTTATCAGAGTAAGTTCAATGTCTTGTTCAAGATTTATTTGTAAATCTTTCAAATCGTAAAATGTCGACATAGTCGTCGAGGGTGCATGACCAAATATCTGCATCGCAAATTCCTCATAAATAAACGAGGCATACTCTTCATCATTCTTGAACGCAAAATGATTCTCGTAATTTGGTGTAGTATAAGGTTCTGTAATTTCGTATTTGAAGTCTTCATCAACCAACTCCAATTCGTCGATAAAATATTTTTGGTAAAGGTATTCTATCTTACTATAAGTGTCTCGTAATACACCATCGATTTCTATTGCTAAACGTATCATTCGTCGTACTTATCCAAAATTTGATTTATCAAAGGATTCCGAACGATATCAACGTCCTTGAAGTTGAAAACACCTATTTTATTAACATTATTAAATTTTTCGATTGCATCCCATAAACCTGAATGTGTTTTATCTTTATACCTGTCAGTCTGATCTAAATCACCCGATATAAAGAATTTACTATTGTATCCAATTCTCGTCAACAACAATTTCATTTGTTTAGGTGATGAGTTTTGTGCTTCTTCAAAAATTAAAATCGAATTATCAATATTCATACCTCTCATATATGCTAAAGCAAACACTTCAATAGCTTCGACTTCTTTAAGTTTTTCCCTATTTTGTTTTCCGATAATTTTATTGAGAAGGTAGTACGAAGGAAAAATATATGGATCCAACTTTTCTTCAACATTACCAGGTAAGGATCCCAATTTTTCTTCTGCTTCGACCGCTGGTCTTACGATGATAATTTTCTCATAAGGTGTTGATGGATCGACTAACAAATCAACTGCCGCCTTCATGGCAATATATGATTTACCTACGCCAGCGGGACCTGAACAGATGGTTATTTCGTTTTCACAAAGTAAATCGTAATAGTTCTTTTGAGATCCTGTCAAAAATTTTTCCCTTGTTTTTCTTGGGATTATCTGATTTATAATATTTTTTTTCGTAAGATTTTTTTGAGTGTAATCTTCAGTCTGTCCTGAAATCCTTGTTGGTCTTTTTGCCATTTATTTTGTTTTATTATTTAGGGGTTGTTACTCCTCGTTGACTAACAACTATTGCGGCCATTTCATTGGCATATGTTAAGGATTTAGGTATGTCCATTGTTTCCAAATATTTTATTGTGAATGAAGATATGAATGTATCACCAGCACCACTTACGTCAATCGTTTCTTTTGGGTTATTTGAAGGATACAACACACCGTTATATTGACAACCTTTAGACCCCAAGGTGATTATAAACTTTTCAGGATTTTCATAAACCAATTTAATATTGTTGTTGTACTCAAGTTCATTCAATTTAATAAACTTTACATTTTTGATTGTTTCACCATCCAATTTTTTCTTGGAGTCCAAAACAACCAAATCGTGAAGTTCCGAAATCCGTTTGATCATATCGGTTGTTACAAAACCCTTATTATAATCGCTGATTATAATTGCATTGGATTCAGTTATGGTGTCATTTTTCTTCGGTGATAAAAAAACTAAAGGATGTACAACTTCATTTTCACCTTCGTCAACCCTCAATAACATTTGATTGCTCTTTGTTTCAACCATCCTTGTCTTTGTAATTTTTTCAGATTGATACCAATGTACAACATCAATCGTTTCATCTAATGATTTAATGTTTTCAACAACATTACCACCCATACCAAGATTATTGGTTCTATGTGTAGGATTAAAAACTGCAACAGGAGCTTCAGGACAGATTCGTTTTACGTCACCATAAACAAAAATATCTTCACCGAGCTCCCCTACTACTAATATTTTTTTCATACTCTAAAATTTTTGTCGAAGAAAATCCTTCGATTTTATCAAAAAATAACACTTGTTCCACCAATTGTGATCCGATTATTTTTTTATCTCTATAGTCACCACCAACAATTAGGTATTTGGGGTTCCAATTTCGTATTTGTTCTTCAAGTTCTTCATCGGATCCGAATCCCACAACACTATCCACACAAGAGATGCTTTCCATCATAAAGACCCTGTCATCCCATAAATTCAAAGGACGCGTGGGACCTTTGAGTTCTTTGACCCTTTCGTCGTAATCAATACCAACTCTCATAGTACCAATCTTTGATGCAAATTTCAACAACTCGATGTGTCCTCGGTGGAGAACATCAAAGGTTCCATTCACCCAAACTTTCACTTCTGAAGTATATCTCCCCGCCATACTCTATATGAATCTTCGTCGAAATGTTCTGTTGATACCTCAAATACAACACCATCGGTAAGTGCCACCAATTGGTGAGGTTGACCGGGGAATTGTCTTACAGAGTCCCCCACCTTTAGTGTAATTTCATTTAACTCAGCGGTTTCGGTATCGATCCATCGGTAAATAAACTCACCTTCTTGTACATACCATGTTTCATCTTTTTTCATGTGGTAGTGCATCGAGAACTTGCACCCCTTGTTGAAGACCAACAATTTACCACAGTATAATTCGTTATTTTCGAAAATAATTTCGTGTCCCCACCCTTTAGGGATGTTACAACTTGGACATTCTTTAGCATTATATACAATAGGTTTTTCCATTACAAAAAGATATTATTCAAAAACAAAAAGTATAGATTATAGATTTATAAAATGTCCTGTGAGGTCACTACCCTTTTTAAAAAATTTTACCTTATCTGTGAAGTCGTGAAGTAGTTCATTTATAATCTTTTTATTTCGTAAAAAGTGTTCTTCTTCCATTATAAAAATTGTATAACCCCTTTTTATAAGTTCCAACACCACAAACATTTTTTTACTATCGACGGTATCAGAGTCAGTGTAGGTGATCCCATTTATGATAAGGGGTAGTGTTAGATCTGTTTGAGTGTCGAAGATGTTATTGAGAGTGTAGATATTGTGGTTCTCCAAGTTGTATTCGATATCGTGAGCAAAGTTGATTGGTGTTTTGATTTTATCGATGTAGGATTGTAGAACAGAATTTTTCAGTTTCATATCCAACGTTTCTTTTGATTGTGGTAGTTGTAAAAACGTTCCGATGATCCTATCGTCATCTTTATCACCAGATACTTCTTGAATCATCTTATTATAGGTGTGTTGAAGGTATCTAAGGTTGTTATCCAATAAATTCAGGATCTCAGCTGATGATGGAGTCATGGAGGTAACTTGAAGGTTTTTAAATCCCATACCAACAAACAAACTCTGTAGTTTTGATATCACAAATTGATTGAGGGTACCCAAGACAATTTTTCCATTATCTATATCAAAGGTGGGGGGGAGATATACCACCTCAATATTCATCGGGTTTAGGATCTCGTGGATCCTTTGAAACTCACCGGGGTTAAGATTTGAGGATATAACAAATATTTTTCCAACCACGTTTATTTCGTTCTCAAAACAATAACCCCACGATTCGATTGTTTCGTTTAGTTTCTTTGTGTCGAATGTGTTATTGGGTAATGTTATTACATCGTCAAAGAAGAATACAACCTCGGAGTTTTGGATTGTTAGGATATCATCATCGGGATTGTAGTTAAAACCATCGGTGATTTTTTCTACAAATGAGATATTGGTTCCTGAATTTATAATTCCTATTGTGTTCATAGATTACGAATATAATCTATAAAACTGTTGAAATACATCAAATTGATTCTCTGATGCCTTAACTTCCAAGGTAACAATTTTATTATAGTCAATTTCTTTCAATGTTTTTGAAAAAGATTCGTGGAATTTGTAATCCTTCAATGGCACAAGGTTTTGTTCTGACACATGAACATGATTAATAAACTTCTCGAATTTTTTGATTTCATGATTTGGGTCATAACCTTCCAAAATCAAATTGTGAGTATCAACCATTGTTTTGATATTTTTCAACTTATTGGTTACAATAAAATCAACAATCTGATTCAAATTATGAAAATACTGACCACCATATATCTTGGTGTTAGGTTCGATAGATAGTTCTATACCAGTACCACTGAGAACTGAATCTATCTCTAAAAATGTTTGAGATAACTTAGTTTGGAGATCATCAGTATAAACCCGCAAGTTCGGTGATCCAAGTACCATAACTTTTACATTTAGAATTTTACAATATTCCACCAATTGTTTAATGTGAGTCACAATACTCTCAGTATCATGTAAACCCTCGGATTTGTAGTTAAAAAAAATTGACTGTATAGACTCTACCTTCAATCCCTGTGTTTGTAAAAGGTTGTGATATGACTCAAGTGATTCATAGTTGAGTTGATCCCATCCACCGATCTTACTAAGCACCCCTTCGATGTTTGATATGTTGAGTTGTTTTAGATGTCCAAAGACTTCTTGGTTTTGATCGAAGTCCCAAGCTAAGTTACTAATTGCTAGTTTCATCTACTAACATTTTGATTTCCTTTATCACCTCTTCCTTATTCATTATATACCCACTTTCAGAATGTATAGTTTTGTAGTTGTATTCGGACTTGACGGGTGAAATATATGTTATATTCTCGTAGTGGGGGAATAAAGATATTATATCGTTTGTTTCCACGGGTTCGGTAAATAAGTTAAACAAAGTTTCGTTGTTGTATTTTGTTATAAAATCCTCAACATCAATTGTTAGATTATCCAAGTTATACCATTGAAAGGCCGAGTTCCTGTTTATCTGATCAACATTGTTATTGTGAATCAAATCATAAAGAACATTTTTTTTGATGTTTTTACTAAAAAGTGCTGGTAGTCTAAAAATTTTGAGATCGTCTGTTGTTACGAATTCTTTCACTAATAATTCGAACAGATACCTGTTGGTTCCATAAGACAGGGATTTCAGGTGAATTGGTGAATTCTCATCTGACAGAGGGGGTGTATCGGTATAAACATCAATAGTCGAAAACAATATTACCCTATCGAACTTTTGATTGGATATTGTATTGATAATTTTGTTGATATTAATTATGTCTGATGGAATATTTTTATTTACCATCCATTTTGTTGCTGGTAAACACGACAAATAAAGTGTTGCGTTTTTGTATTCAAAATCGTTGAATGTCGATATATTTTTGGAGTTATATTTGAAGTCAAAATGTAGATTTTCTTGAAGGGTCTTACCTAGTAAACCCGTGTCACCAATTAATATGTTCATGGTCTTTCTATCTATTGAACTTTATTTTTATTTTTTTTGACGTTGGTAACAGATAATTTTTTAATTGAAATTGAAGTAACCTCTCAGGATAAGAACATTTAATATAATATAGTGAGTTAATATGACCCTCATAATCCATACTCAAATGACAAACATTATTCTTAAATGTATGTTTTATATTTGTATTATTAAGAATTTTGTGGTTTTTTTTCTCAAACGACTCGTTTAAATTATCATAATTATCATACATTGAACAATATTGTTTCATTGATTTTGGATTTCCATACGCAAATACATCACAAATTATATGAGTATGTTCGAAAGCATGTACTTTTTTCAAATTGTGTTCTGTGTACATTTTTTCGCAACTTAAACAAGTGGTAGAATTTGAATCAGGGTGTTCGTGTCCACAATCTTTGTTCGGGACAAAAATTATTTTTTGTTTTAAATCCTCGAGGAGTTCATCATCAACCAAGAATTCGGTAAATTGATTTTCAAATCGAGTTCTTATTACTAAATCATATTTTATATTATTTGTAATTTGATATTCTTCAAAAATTTTATAAGACTGACTGATCGAATATAATTGAGATTTTATAAAAACTTCAGGCGATGAAAAATTAAAGTAATTAAAATTAACAGGGGCCAAACTATTGATAAAGGTTTTATTGTTCTCAACAACATACGATTTTACATTGGGCATTTCCAATATTTTGTTTTTTATTAAATGTGGATTGACCTTGTCTTCTATATTTGTCTCAGACCCTTTAAAACCAAAATTGTCCCATGTATGAATAAATACATCATAATCATAATCAGTCAAATGTCTAAAAGAATTATTAATGTTATTATTTCTAATATGCCCAGAAATTAATATTGCAATCTTTCCTTTTCTTTTTACCGGCTCTTCAACGTGTTTAGGGGTTTTTTGTAATTCCAAATATTCTTTACATCTTGAAATTTCTTTTTCAAATTTCGTATTATTTTTTATTTGGTGTCTTGATACTTCTTGTTCGGAGGGTGAACGATTTAGGTATTTTGAAAACAAATCAATTAATTCTTGAAGTTCCATTTGTTTATAAAATTTGGTAAGGACTACATACCTAATGAAAAATAATCAGGTTTTTCAAAAATGTTTCGAGATTCCCATTTTTTATAAAAATAATCATAATCTTCCTTGAATGTTCGTCTATAAAGATCTGCGAGATTGTTTTCGGAGTCTTCTGGATTTCTAAGTAGGGAAGCATCATCGTGATTTATTTCATTTGGACAAACAACATTATATACTATTGGTTGCGAAAATCCAAAGTCATAAATTCTTTGTCTTAAATCAATTTCCATGTAACTGTTTTTTAAATTCTCATCCCACCCACCAATCTGTTTTATTTTTTCTGTGTCAAATAATACTAGTAAGTCGGTAACATCGCAAGCCGTACTAGATGCCGAGTTTGGATTCAGTAAGTATTGATCGATTATTTTATCAAATATTGTAGAATCCAATATTTCAGCATCATAATGCATAAAAAACCATATTGGTGTTTCCACCGAATTTAAAATTTTATTTAAACATTTTGTAAATGGAATAGGATGTTCATTGTGATTAATTACAATCTCAAATCTTTCAGGAATCGATTTTATTGCTCGTTCGAGTAATTTTGGATACTTACTAACGTAATTTAGGTAAACAGGTATTTTATTCATTATTTATAATGTCGTTGATATAGTCTTCAATCAAATATATACCCTGAATTTTTCCTGTAAAGCAATTTACTAAATTATCTGATTGTGTTATAGACGGATATCTACTATCTGTTTTTCCTTCTATTTTGGTTTTGGTTGAAATAAAATATGAAGTATACATAAATTCACTTAAGAAAGTTGGATAATACGAAGTAACTTTTTTTTCGATTAGTTTTTTTCTTTTTTCAATTAAGTTGAGATCAACATTATTTTTTACATATTCTTTCAGTTTTTTTATTTTTTTAAACTTCTTCAGGGGTGTAAACTCGACATCTGTTACAGTGTACAAATCGTCCATATACGGGTAAATAGAAAAAAGTTTACCATCAACTACCGTTATAGAATCAAATGGTGTTTTTTTTATTTTTTTGTAAATTAATGATAATGTGGTTTCGTAAAAAGAATTTTCAGTACTTTTATTAGTAAGATGATTGTTTGTTGCATTTATGACCAAGTCATATTTTTTTTGTAGTCCTCGTAGTAAATTAGGTGTTATAAGTTTTTTTTCAAAGTTTAAATTTAAGTTGAAAAAATCAAACATTTTTCTGAAATCAATATGTAGTTCTTTAGTAATTATACAACCTTCGAATGATTCAGAATTGTATAGAGTTTCTTCGAATTCAAATTCTTCAAATATCTTCAAATATGTTTTGTAATCTAATAACGAATCATTCTTTGCAACACAATAAAGATTTTTATCAATTTTATTAGTTGCAAATTCGTAATCTTCAATAAATCTAAAAAAAGTATTTTGGCATAATTCTCTTGTTTCAAAACTTCTGGCGTAATGAAATCCAAGATGTAAACGATTTTGATTATTGTAGGATGTTTCTGTAAAAAGTTCATTATTTTTTTCAAAAATCGTGACTTCGTGATCTTTTTGTAGTTTGTATGCGAGGTGACATCCAACCCAACCTCCACCAATTATTGCAATTTTCATCAATTATGAACTGTTAAAACCTTTTCTATTTTATGGTACCTTATACCTGGATAATTCATACAATCAACCACAAAATATCCATCCGAGGTCGATGATTTAGGTAAACGGATACCTATTTTCTTTGCAATATCAGTTCTAATTGCATGACTTCCCCAATCTACCCTATTTATTTGCGGAACACAAGAAAGTACCTTATATCTAAAGTGATTGTGTAAAGAATTGAAAAGTATAATATCACTGATTTTAGACATACTTAAAATATCATCAACCGCACTTGGTATGTAGTAATCTTGTATTGATGTTTGAATCAAGAATTCTGTGTCTACTAAATCCAATGCGTCGATTCTACTGTAATGACCCCAAAAACCCCTCGATATTGGTGACTCATAATAAGAAATACGATTATCGTTAAAATGGGTTACAACATCTTTTACAAAATTATTTTTTCCATCATTATATATAATACACTTCCAATTTTTATTGGTTTGTAGTAATAGTGAGGATATAAACAAATATGCTTCGTAAGTTTCCTTATATGAAGTTGAAATAAAAGTAATCATGAAAATGTTTTTTTAGTAAATAATTAAATCGGTGAATAATCTCGAAGATTTCACATTATAAGTTTATCCAAGATTTCAATTTATCTATATTATTTTGTATAAAAGTTCCAGTTATTTCTTTAAAATCTTTTACCATCATATCAATTTCATCGGAACTATTTTTCCTTGTCTGACTCTCATAGTGATATGCAACTAAACTTCCATCACAAATATTTTCGAATCCATGTACGATACATTGTAAATTTAGTTCGACATCTTCAAAACAAACTCTGTATGACTCATTGAACCCTTCTATTTTTTCAAACAGATTCTTTCTCAACATCAAAAGTCCTGCAGTGTTGCCAGCAACTTTATTACTTGTGGTAGTAAAGTTATAATATGATCTTAAGTTTTTGTGAGATACCCCCAACTTACGATCAGTATCTAAACCAAAAAATATACCGTCGTGTTGAATTGTATTATCACCAAAGTGAAGTCTTGCACCTACAGTACCCGTTCTTGGATTTGACTTGAAAGTTTGTAACATACCATACATAACGTTGTTTAACAACTTTATATCATTGTTACAAAACATCAGGAATTCAAAATCTTTAGTTACGTGATTTTTTATAACATCGTTGTTTATCTTTGCAAAGTTGTAGTAATCGTACTCAATAAGATTTATCTTAATTTTGTCGGTGTTTTGTGTTATGTAATTCCTCAAAGTGTTTTTCTCTTCTTCTGTAGAACCAGTGTCCGCTATAAAAATTTCGTAATTTACATTACTCGAAAATTCCATAAATGAGTCAATACAATCAAACAATAAATTTAATTTACCTTTAGTCGGAATTACAACAGCAACTTTACCTGTGTTTTTACTAGGTTTACTCTTTATTGGTGTGAAATAAACTTCAGTAGGTTTCAGGTCTAATGGTAAATGTTTTTTGAATTTATTTAGAAAAATTTCCTTTGATGAAAAAAATTCTTCGTTTGGTCGACCGACTGATTCGTGCGTAATTTCGAATGACGATGTTACACCTATTTTGATTCCGTCTAAAAAATTCGACAGACAAAATGGATGATCATAATAATGAAATCGTCCAATTGTTTCATCAAAAAAATGTTTTACTTTAGTCTTGTCAAATGACAAAAACAGACCATCAATAGATACCACAGGAATAAGGTGAGGAACCTTTTCGGAGTATTTACTCAAGAACTTCTTTGAATTGGGTGGGTAATGATATACTTGACCAACCATTGTTTGATGAAGTCGTTCCCAGTATATTCCTGATTCAGGGAAGTATGCTGTCCCTGCTTTTCCGATTATACCATAATCAGGATTGTCAGAAAAATCCTTCAGTAGTTTTTTTCCCCAATTTTTTTCCAATTTTACATCATTGTGTAGGCAGACAACTATATCATATGTTGATTCCTTTATACCACGATTATAAACTTCCGATAATGAATATTGATTGTTATTTTGAAATTGTAATATTTGAACGTCACTTAGTCCAACAGTTCGAACCAAGTGATTCTTAAAGTTATTATTATATAACTCATCTTTGTGGGTGGAGTATATTATTGTAATCATTATTCGAAGACTTCTATGTCAAAATTTTTCTTAATCATTTTATTCCACTTTCCTTCATATCGTGTTGCTCGAACAATG
>Ga0181349_1001206_pt1 | contig 11112 bp, 12 predicted proteins | sample Su13VDMM110SD_FD_130106 | JGI IMG/M metagenome (GOLD analysis project Ga0181349, IMG submission 130106) | Freshwater viral communities from Lake Michigan, USA - Su13.VD.MM110.S.D | ecosystem: Environmental > Aquatic > Freshwater > Lake | place: USA: Michigan | collected 2013-07-16 | reverse complement strand
TTGATGGGGCAATTCCGTGGTCTAAAGAAACCATGTTGGAAGAATTTGCCCGAGCCGATATAGTGGTGATCCCCGCCACCGCTCCTTACAAGAGCGCAAACAGGGCAATTGAGGCAATTCGGCAAGGGTGTTATGTGGTGGCAGAGCCGCATCCAGCCTTGGAGGGTTTCCCGATTTACATCGGCAACATTAAAGAGGGCATCGAATGGACAAAGCAGCAGAACATGAACGAACTTATATCCAAGGCGCAGAGGTTCGTGACGGAAGAATTCTCGCCTCAAATACTGATCGACAAGTGGAAGATCGCTACGAAACGGCATACAACCTTGGATGCGGAAAAAAGAAATGGGACGGTTGGATAAACGTAGATTTACATTCCGACATTTCCGACATTAAATGCGACCTAAGAAAACTTGAAATAGCAAGCGATTCGGCGGATGCGGTAGCGGCAATTCATGTTTTAGAGCATTTTTATGAGTGGGAAGTTTATGATCTACTTAGCGAGTGGAAACGGGTTCTAAAGCCAGGCGGCAAAATGATCCTAGAGCTTCCTTGCATGGATAAGGTGTTTGCTTATGTCCACAATTGCGTGGTTAAAAAAGAGCCGTTACAACCTTTTATGACCCTAAATGCGTTGTATGGTGACCCCAAATATAAATCCGAGGCAATGTGCCACCATTGGGGTTGGTTTCAACGCCCATTGCAAGATATGTTGGAAACCGTAGGAATGCAAAAGATTACGTTTTGCGAGCCCCGCTATCATTTTCCATTTAGAGATATGAGGGTCGAATGCTTAAAGGGGTCTTAACCAACGCCGAGCGCCATGAGCAAATGGCTAAGTCAATGCACTTGCCAATGCTCAAGAAAAAAAACAAATTTAACAACCGGCGCATGACCATTGCTTGCTATGGCCCGAGCCTTGCGGACACTTGGAAGCAACTAAAGCGCCCAATAATGACGGTTTCGGGGGCGCATGATTATTTGGTAGAAAGGGGAGTTATCCCCGACTTCCACGTTGATTGCGACCCAAGACCGCATAAAGCGCAAATGTTAAGCAAGCCGCAAAAAGAAACCAAGTACCTTATGGCATCGGTTTGCCATCCTAACTTTTGGGAAACTCTTAAAGGGAAAAATGTTAAGGTATGGCATTTGATTAATGGAGATGATTTAGAAACGGTGGCATGGGTTGCCCAGCACCACAAAGAGGGAATGGAAAGCCTAATAGGGGGCGGTTCAAGTGTAGGCATGAGGGCAATGAATGTTTCGGCGGCTTTAGGGTTTCGCCGGTTTGACATTCATGGCATGGATTGTTCATTCACAAATAACCGCCATGCGGGTGCTCACACCGGCAAAGATCAAGTTAAAATTATGGTCAATGTTGGGGTGAGAACTTTCCAAACGACACGGCAGATGCTTCAAGCGGCAATTGAAATGGAAAATTTCATAGAAACGCAAGATGCGGAAGTGGTGTTTTACGGTGATGGACTTATGCAGGAAACTGCTTTAAAACTCAAGGAATTAGCATGAAAAACGAAGTAGCGGGTTGGACGGATGAGTCATTTATGGAAAGTAACCGTGGCAAGATGGCGGTATTTTTCCATGCGGTGCAAGTACAAAATAACTTTTTGACGGCTCAAGAAAAGCGCCCAATTTTTCAAGAACGTATTTTTTTGAAGAAATTAGTGCCAGGCGATAACACTTTGACAATTGACCGTCCCATGCGAGAGCAAGACATAGAGGATTATCCGGTTGAGTGGGCAAGGTTTGAGCAAAAGAAAGAGGCAACGGTGGCGGGTACACCTATTGAGGTTTGGAATGCAATTTCCGAGACTCAAAAAGCCGAGTTTAAAGCGCTTAACATTTTTACCATTGACCAATTTGCACAACTTGCCGACATTGCTGGCAACAAAATCATGGGATTTAATGACTTGCGTGAAAAAGCAAGAACATTTATTGCGGCATCTCAAGATTCGGAAATATTTGAAAAAATACGAGCCGAAACAGATAAAAAACTACAAGCCCAAGATGTTGAAATGGCTGAACTCCGTGCGATGATTGCGGAGTTGACGGCTAAAAAATCCGGTCGCCCTAAAAAAGAATTGGTGGAGTAAATGGCAAACTACACATTACTACAATTGGTTGATCAGGTATCAGGCGAGTTAGGCTTGACTCAGCCATTGGTGGTAGTGGGGTCAAGCAATAATCAAACGCAACAATTGTTGGCTTTGGCGCAACGTCTAGGCAAAGACTTGGTGCGTGATTATGAGTGGCAAAAGCTAGTTCAAGCTTATATTTGGCAAACCGAAACGGCGGTAAGCACCATAGGCACAATTACGGCGGGTTCACGGGTTATTACGGCTATTCCAAGCACGGCGGCGCTACAAGTTGGCAACGTGGTAACCGGTACGGGGCAAGCGCCCTATGCCGAGATTTTAACAATTGATAGCGCCACGCAAGTTACGCTCAATACGCCGGTTGCCACCTCTACGGCTGCGGTTTCCATGACGTTTGCCAAGCAAGACTACCCATTGCCCGATGGCTATGACCGCATGATTTCCGACACCAATTGGGATAGGACTGACCACTGGCGCAACCTTGGCACAAAGTCATCGCAAGATTGGCAATTCTTGCAAGGCGGCATCATCTCCATTGGCCCAAGGGAACGCTACCGCATATACAACGGCAAGTTTAGGATTTTTCAAGCGTTGACCACTGTTTACAACTTTTCTTTTGAGTACGTTTCAAATTATTGGGTTTGTGCAACCGGATCAAGCGTTGGGTCAAAAGCGGCGTATACGGCGGATTCGGACACATCGATTTTTCCCGATGATTTGATGTCGGCTGGCTTGCGGTTTTATTTTCTTAAAGCCAAAAAACTTGATTACGGCGCTGAACTAGCTGAATTCAATCGTGCATTGAGTTATTGCAAAGCCGGTGATGTACCCGTGTCGGCTATGAGCCTTGCGCCCGTTGGTATGAATCAATTGGTTGGGCCGTGGAGTGTGCAAGATGGCAATTGGCCTAGCGTTTAAGGAGATGACATGAAACTAGACGGACTTTATGCAAATATTCAAGCAAAGAGGGCAAGAATAGCGGCGGGGTCGGGCGAGAAGATGCGTAAGCCTGGCACTGAGGGCGCACCTACGGCAAAAGACTTTAAACAAGCCGCAAAGACCGCAAAGCCCGAGAAGAAGAAATGACGGCGGCATGGACTCGCAAAGAGGGCAAAAATCCCGAGGGCGGTCTAAACGCCAAGGGGCGAGCGAGTGCCAAAGCCGAGGGCATGAATCTCAAAGCGCCAGTCAAAAGTGGTGACAACCCCCGTAGAGCATCATTTCTTGCTCGCATGGGCAATATGCCTGGCCCTATGGAAAAGAACGGCGAGCCGACTAGACTCGCTTTGTCGTTAAAGGCATGGGGCGCTAATTCTAAGGAAGATGCCAAGCAAAAATCTAAAGCCATATCACGCCGAAATAAAGACTAATGTTAAATTCAATTGCCCGAGCATCCGGTCTAAGAACGCAAAGTTCTAGAACTATCTCAATTCCCGCCCCTATTGGCGGTTGGAATGCAAGAGATTCGCTTGGCGCTATGGCAATTGAAGATGCGGTGACGCTCACCAATTGGTGGCCTGGCACTAACTCCGTAGTTTTGCGCTATGGATACTCCAAATTTGCAACCGGCATCACGGGTCAAGTTGAATCGGTAATTGCTTACTCGGGCGTTACGGCTAATAAGCTTTTTGCGGCGGCAACAACCAATATTTACAACGTGACTGCTGGCGGCGTAATCGGTGCTCCCGACCTTACAAGCCTTTCCAACGCCCGTTGGCAATACGTCAATATGCGGACTTCATCTTCATATTTGATGATGGTGAATGGTGCGGACAAACTACGCTTTTACGATGGCACTAATTGGGCTAAAGATGGCGATGGCGCTGGTTACGACATCACGGGCGTAGACACGGCAACGTGCTCAAATATTACTTTGTTTAAAAATAGGGTTTGGTTAATTCAAGATAATTCGTTGAAGTCTTGGTATTTGCCAATCAATAGCATAGCGGGTGCGGCGGTTGCGCTAGATATGTCGAGCCTTGCCCAAATGGGCGGCTACCTTGTGGCGGCAATGACTTGGACGCTAGACGCTGGCTATGGCATGGATGACTATCTAGTGTTTATCACCTCAAACGGTGAAACATTGGTGTGGCGATTGACCGACCCAACAACGCCAACGGGCATTTTATTAATTGGCATTTATCAATTGGGTGCACCTATTGGTAAGCGGTGCTGGGTAAAGTACGGCGGCGATTTGCTCATCATTACGCAAGATGGCGTAGTGCCTATGAGTGGTGCTTTGCAAAGCTCACGGCTTGACCCTAGAGTGTCAATCACCAACAAAATCCAATATGCGATGAGCCAAGCTATTTCTAGCTATTCAACAAATTTTGGTTGGGATATGCTTTATTTTCCAAAAGAAAACCAACTAATTTTGAATGTGCCGATTGACCAAGGTGAGAAACAGCAGCAATATGTGATGAACAACATCACCAAATCTTGGTGTAACTTTACCGGTTGGAACGCAAATTGTTGGGCGCTTTACCAAGATGATCCATATTTTGGTGGTGATGGTTATGTGGGATTGGCGTGGAATGGTCTTACCGATAACTCGGAAGACATAACTAGTTTTGCCTTGCAATCGTTCCAAACGTATGGGCAAGCGAATCAAAAGCAATGCCAAATGATTCGTTACCATTTGTTCATAGATGGCTTGCTATCGGTATATGGCAATGTGAACGTAGATTATAGTTTGGCGGATACTAGTGCGGCTCTTAACATTACTCCCGCCAATATTGCCTATTGGGATTTAGCGTATTGGGATGATGCCGTGTGGGGCGATAACCTCATGCCTAGCGCCAATTGGCAAGGGGTTACCCAAATTGGCTATTCGTTTGCGCCACTCCTTAAAACGGCTAGTCAAGACGTACAAGTTCAATGGGTAGCCGCCGATTTGGTCTTTACCGATGGTGGAACTTTGTGATTGTTGCATTTGAAAAATATGCGGCTTGCGTTGCTGAAGCGGCGGTTTTAAATGCCAATCATTGGGTAGAATTGTATGGAAAAGCTGGCTATCGATTCGACCACGGCGGACTAGTTGATTTAGAAGCTATCAATGGTTTTGTTTACTACACATTGCGAGAAGATGGCGAATTGTGTGGTCATGTTGGTTTTATGATAATTAAAGCGCCATACCTAGGACAACTGATTGCCTTAGATGCGTTTTATTACATTAAACCGGAATATCGTGGAACTTTGGAGATTTGTAAGCTGCTTAAATTTGCCGGAAAGCATTTAATGGAAAATAAAATTGGAACGGTTGTAATTAGTCATAAAACTGGTGCGAATTTGTCCCCCATTTTGACAAGAGCGGGCTATAAAGAATCGGGAACTACATTCTTTTTTAAGGAATCACAATGAGCTTTTTATGTGAAGATGGGCCATCCGCACCCGTTGCGCCCGATCCAACGGCAACCGCCGATGCACAATCTGCCGCCAACATTAAGGCGGCTTTTGCAACAGCCAAAATTAACAATCCAAATATTGTTAGCCCTTACGGTAAATCAACAACGCAATATGGGTTAAACGCTTTTTATGCCGCAAATCCCGATGCGGCACAAGCTTTTGCAAGTAACAATCAAGGTAAATCGGCTGAAGATTTTGCAAAAGCGTTTACCGCTGACCGGCCTGGCATGGCGAATCCATATGACGAATACACGCCATATGTTACGCAATTGCTTAATCCCGAATCGCAAAAGATTTTTGACACACAACAAAAAACAAAACAGCAATTTGCGGATTTGGCAAATTTGGGTACAAGTAACGCATTTAAATCACTAAGCACTCCTTTTTCTTTTACCGGCGATAAAAAATACGAGCAAGTTGTTGGCGCTAATGGGTTAACACCCAACATCGCACGAGATTTGATGCAAAGGTCTATGACTAGTAGCGGTGTGCCTACTTCCGAGTTTGAAAAGTATGGTGGTTATGAAAAGGTTAAAGCCATATACGACAAAAGCGGCGGCAATTATTCCGGTGAGGGCAAGGGATACGCCGGACAAGACGCAAACACAACCATTGCCAATGCTGGCAAGATTACGCAAGGGCCTAATGCCGCAAACTTTTTGGCGGGTAGTGGGCCAAGTGCTAGTGACTTTATGGCGGCTGGTGGGCCAAGTGCAAGTAGCTTTATGGCGGCTGGTGGGCCAAGTGCGGCTAACTTTATGGCAACTAGTGATCTTGACCTTTCCAATGTAGCGGCTATGCCGGTAAATGCAGGCACAACGGGACAACAAGCAATCATGGCTCGGTTAGAGCCACAATTAGCCCGTAATCGTGTAAGCACGGAAACGCAATTAATCAACCAAGGGTTGCGACCAGGCTCGGAGGCGTACAACAACGCAATTACTTTGTTGGCGCAACAAGAGAACGATCAACGCACCCAAGCGGTTTTACAAGGTCTTGGTTTGGACATAAGCGCCAATGCACAAGGCTATGGTCAAGCGCTTACATCGGGGCAATTTGGAAACACGGCACAAGCTCAAAACTTTGGGCAAGGTAATATCCAGCAACAGCTTTACAATCAATCACAAGCGCAAAATTTTGGTCAGGGTAACATCCAGCAACAGTTGTTTAATCAAGCTCAAGCTCAAAATTTTGGTCAGGGTACTACCGCACAAAATACGGCAAACCAAGCGGCTGGTCAAAACTACACGCAAAACTACAATACGATTGCCCAAAACAACGCCGCACAACAACAACAATTTGCTCAAAATACACAGCAAGCGGCTTTTGAAAACCAAGCACGGCAACAAGCACTAGCGGAAGCTATTCAAATGCGCCAAATGCCAATAAATGAAATCTCTGCTTTTATGACGGGTTCACAAATACAAAACCCAGTATTTCAACCCTTTACCGGCGCAAACGTAGGCGCTGCGCCAATTGCTCAAACCATGCAAAACGCCTATGCCGGTGCTCAAAACCAATACAATCAACAAATTGCAAGTAACAATGCAGAAATGGGTGGATTGTTTGAGCTTGGCAAAGCTGCATTGCCATTCTTTATATGATAGTTAATCACGGGAGATTAAATGGCTGACATCAATTTAGCTCCAAGCAACTACGAGCTGGAAGCAATCCAAAAGCGCCGCAAATTAGCTGAATTGTTGATGCAACAAGCTCAACAACCTATGGAAATGCCGCAAATTGCTGGCGTGCGTGCTAGCCCTATTTCGGGGCTTGCCAAGCTATTGCAAACTTACACCGCAAGTAAAAATTTAAAAAAATCAGAAGCAGAAGAAAAGCAATATCAATCGGATTATTTATCCGACCTTGGCTTTCTTATGCGTAATTCCGGTAAGACCACTCCTGCAACCGAGGCCATTCCCGAGAAAATTGAAAACATCACAACGCCAATTGACGCTAATCAAAATTTGCAAGAAGTGGCTTTGCGGCAAAGTCTAATGCGTGATCCCAATGCGGCTATTAATCCATTTGAAAGACAAATTGGAATGGATGAACGAGCACAAATAGCTAAATTGCCAGTTGAGACTGTTGAGCAAAGAGTTACCCCCGCCGTCCCCGCTATGAAAGGGTCACCATTGTTGTCGCCCGATTTGTTGAGTGGCAACAACGCTAACAATTACATTAAGACTAATGCGGGAAAAATGGCTTTGGCGCAACTTTTAATGCAACAACAAGCCCAAGAGCAAGCAAGGGCTGAAGCTGAATTGGCAGCTTCTCGACAACTTCATGCTTTTAATCCGGAACAAAATGTAGGCACATTTAGTGGCGGCAAATTTAATACGGTTATTCAAGGTCAACCTAAACCAATGACTGATGCCCAACGATTGGACGCTGAATTAAAGCAATTTGCTGCTGAAATTGAAGCTGACAAAGCTATAGATCAAGGTAGATCACCAAGAACATTTGAACGATTACCTAAAGGAGTTCCTATAGGAGCTAAAAAAATTGGCAAAGATAAAGAAACAGGAAAAGATGTTTATAAGTTAAACAATGATTTATTTGTGGGGGATTAAATGGGTAAATTTACAGGTGAAGTAATTTATGATGACTCGCAAGTACAAGTTAAACCAGTGGTTAATCCTGCTTTGGTTCAAGCGTTAGTGCCACCACCAGTAAAAAGCGTTTTATCCCCTCAAGATCAAAGAGCATTTGATTTGGCAGAAGCTAAAAGAAAATCTGATCAAATATCAAAAATTGATGAAGAAAATCGAGCGCAAGCAAGAAAATTACAAGAAGAAGCTCGGCAAAAAGAAACAAAAAAAGCTGAAGAACAAAGAACATTAAAATTAGAAGCTGAAAAAATAGATTTAAAGAAAGCCAAAAATCTTGAAAATTTACCGACTTTAATTAAGAGAGCAAAATCGGTTTTAACAGGCGAAAGCGTTGATGAAACGGGTGCTTTGATAAAAGCCCCATTACCTACTCAAAGTTTTGGTGGTTCAATAATTGATGCTGTTGGTGGATTTGTTGGAAAAACTCCGCAAGGAGCAGCACAAGCAGATCGATTAAAAGTTATTGGTGGCGCTTTGGTTTTGTCAATGCCCCGAATGGAAGGGCCGCAATCTGATGCCGACACTAAGTTATATAGAGAAATGGCTGGCAAAGTTGGCGATGATACTGTATCAATTGAAAGGCGGCTTGCTGCTTTGGATGAGGTTGAAAAAATCTATTCCAAATACAACAAAACGCCCGAATTAGGAAACAAGCTACCAACCGGCGCACCACCAGAAGCTAAACAAGCAAAAGATGGCAATTGGTATTCGCCTGATCCAAAGCGGCCTGGCAAATATTTAATGTGGAAAGATTGAAATGGGTACACCAGTTGAATACGACCCATTTGCTAATCAACCAATAGCGGTTGACTTTGATCCATTTGCGCCTAAAAAGAAGTCATGGCAAGAGACAAGCGGAGAATCTTTACAAGCCCAAGTAAAAAACCGTCAAGTTCCACGTTTAGCAAATATTTTGCCGCCTGAAGAAGAAAGCCCTTTCCGTGGTTTAGGGATGGGTTTTACCGATCCTATGTATGCGGGTACTCGGTTGTTAATGGAAACGGGGTTGGGCGATAAATTAGACAAACGTGCAATGGATGCTGTCATTGCTGAACGAGAAGCAAAATACCAAGCGGAACGACAAAACCAAGGCTTTGACACTAATCGATTGGTTGGCAACATTTTTAGCCCTCCAAACGTGGCGCTAACAATGGCTTTGCCACAATCAGCGGTTGCAACCGTGCCTAGATTATTGACAACCGGAAGCGTTATGGGCGCAGGCACAAGTTTGATGAATCCTGTGACTGAGCCTAGCCAACAAAAAGATTATGGTGGCACGTTACAAACAAACATGATGATGGGCGGTATTCTTGGGCCAGTATTCCAAGGCGGGGCTAAAGTTGTTGGTGCTACGGGCAGCAACATCATGCAAAGAATTAACGAAAGCTCTGCGGCTGAAGCGGCAAAACTTAAACTTGCTGAAGTATTGTCTAAAAGCGGCGTAGGCTCATTATTTGAGCCTGGCGGTGGTGGAAACGCATTAACACAAATTGAAGCCAAATTAGCCAAACTTGGGCCTGATGCAACTTTATTTGATGCGGCTGGACAACCTACCAAAGTTTTGCTTGACACGTTGGCAACTTTGCCAGGGCAGGCTAAGACCTATGTAGAACAGTTAATTCGCAGTAGGCAAGCCACACGCCCACAAAGAATAATGTCGGCGGCTGATGAATCTTTAAAAACTGGTGGCGCTGGTTACAAAACAACTTTGGACGCATTACTTGAAGAAAAGAAAACTGCTTCTAAACCATTTTATGACCAAATTAAAAATTTGTCGGTTAGGGTTGATGACAACCTACACAAGCTACTTCAACGTGCTCCTGACGCATGGAAAGCCGCAGAAGACTTGGCAATAAGAGAGGGCAAAGTTCCAATAGATTTGTCAAAAATTAAAGCTGGCGATGATTTGTCATTTGAAGCGTTGGACACGTTAAAAAAAGCATTATTTACAATAGCCGAAAAAGAAAAAGTAAATTTCCAACCTACCGCAGAAAGCCGAGCAACTAACGAACTACGCAAACAATTAACTCGCAAACTTGATGATTTGTCGCCTAAAGACAAAGATGGTAAGTCAATTTACAAGATGGCTCGGGATGCGTTTGGAGGGCCAGCGGAACTTGAAACCGCCGTCATAGCGGGACGCACCGCAATGAAAAACGATCAAATTGGCGTTTCCGAATTGATGAAAGACATGAGTTCTAGTGAGTTAGAAGCATTTAGAATTGGTGCTTTACAAGCTTTGCGGGATAAAGTTGGGACAAAAGCCGGTCAAACACAAATGCTTGATTTTTGGCGAGAAACAAAAACAAGTGGCCCATTGAAAGAAATTTTTGGAAATGATTATCGAAAATTTACTGCGGCGCTTTTTAGAGAAGAAAGTTTAAAGAAAATTGAAACAGTAGGTCGAGGAGCGCAAACCGCACAAAGACTTTTGTCGGCGGCTGATATGGATGCGGCTGATACTGCGGTACAAGCTGGACAAGCTGCGGCAAGTGCTTCACAAGGCAATGTAGGCCCATTGGTCGGAACGGTTTTAAATCTTGGAAAAAAGATTTCTACGCCGGAACAAACACGCAATGAGATGGCAAAATTGTTATTAGAAAAAGGGCCATTTGCCATGCGTACTTTGAGAGAGCTGCCTGAAACGGTAAAACGGTTTAATGAGGCTCAAGCCAAACAAGCGGCTTTGGCAAATGTCTTAGCACAACAACCTAATAGGTGATCGAATGAGTTACAACGGTTCGGGAACATTTCTTATTAACACGGCGGGGCAACCCGTTGTTCCAAGCACGATCATTAGCTCGGCTACCTTTAACGCATTGACGGCGGACTTAGCCACGGGTTTGACTACCGCCATAACAAAGGATGGTCAAACCACTACAACTGTTCGCATACCTTTTGCCCAAGGCATTAACTCAACGCTAGTAACGGACGCATCTAGTACGTCTACGGGCTCAATTTTTACGGCTGGCGGTGTAGGC
>Ga0181349_1001205_pt1 | contig 11115 bp, 7 predicted proteins | sample Su13VDMM110SD_FD_130106 | JGI IMG/M metagenome (GOLD analysis project Ga0181349, IMG submission 130106) | Freshwater viral communities from Lake Michigan, USA - Su13.VD.MM110.S.D | ecosystem: Environmental > Aquatic > Freshwater > Lake | place: USA: Michigan | collected 2013-07-16 | reverse complement strand
GTAAATTAATAAACTAAATAATTATTAAAAAGAATAATATGAACTCAAAAGATTTTATACAAGCGCTTCGAAAAGTAATTCGTGAAGAAGTTTCGACAGCAGTACGTACAGAGTTAAAGCATTATGGTTCCGTAATCACAGAAACAAAAAGACCTGTTAAACAAGAGGCTACTCCTACATATACTAACGCTTATAAACCTAAACCTAAACCAAAGCAGCAATTTACAAAAAATTCTATGCTTAATGATATTTTAAATGAAACAGGTGGGTTTCGTTCTGAAAATCCTTACGCTTCAATAAATGAAAGTATGGTTGATTATAGTGGAGATTTTGATGAATGGCCTACAATGCAAAACGGGGTAAGGCCTTCAAAGGCAATGTTAAAGGCAGCTGCAATACCGTCTGTTGATCCTGAAGGTAGACCGATTAATCCAGCAAATGTTCCTGAAGAAGTAGTTAACGCAATTACAAAAGACTATTCAGCTTTAATGAAAGCAATTGATAAGAAAAAAGGACTATAATGTCATACGAAAAAAGATATAATACTATTGATTTACTTCCTGATGTAGCAGTAGGAATTAAACTTCCTATGTTAAGGGATGACGGAGTACTATTTGATTTATCTTATTCAACTGAAGAACAAGTAATTTCAAATTTAAAGAATTTAATTCTTACTAGAAAAGGAGAGCGAATAATGCAACCTGAATTTGGTACTACATTACAAGACTCTTTATTTGAACAAAATACAGATTTATTAGTAACATCTATTAGAAACTCTATACAAGATGCTGTTAAATTTTGGTTACCATATGTTAGTATTGATACATTAACAGTAAAACCAGTTATAGCAGTTTTAGGAAATCAAGAAGATCATGGAGTAACAGTATCTTTAATAATTTCGTTAAATGGACAAAAAGCAGAAAAGCCAATTACATTTTTAGTAACGGCAAATTCAATTGAATTAATATAATATGGCACAAACTAAAAAAGATATAAGATATCTTAACAAAGACTTTGGACAATTTAGAGCAAACTTGATAGAGTTTGCAAAGAATTATTTTCCAGATACTTACAACGATTTTAATGAAACTTCTCCTGGTATGATGTTTATAGAAATGGCATCTTATGTTGGAGACGTCTTATCATATTATACAGATAATCAATTAAAAGAATCGTTTTTGCAATATGCAGATAATAGACCAAATATTTTAGCATTAGCACAAAATGTAGGATATAAAACTAAAAATACAATTCCAGCAACTGTAGATATTGACGTATTTCAATTATTACCAGCTAAGAATACAGCTGAAGGTAAAGCACCTGATTGGGCATATGCTTTAACATTAAAAGAAAACATGATTATTAGAGATGATAAATCTAACTCTGAATTTAGAACATTATCTTTAGTAAATTTTTCAGTATCAAGTAGCCTTAACCCAACAGAAGTATCTGTATATCAAGTTAACGATATTGATAACACTCCAGAGTATTATTTATTAAAGAAAAAAGTTAAATCAATAGCAGGTACGATTCAAACTAAAACGTTTGATTTTGGAAATGCTAAAAGATTTGATAAAATATTAATTGAAGATACTGATATTATAGAAGTAATGTCTATAACAGATTCAGATAATAATAGTTGGACTGAAGTTCCTTTTTTAGCTCAAGATATGGTATTTGAAACTATTGCAAATACAGTACAAAATGATCCAGAACTATCTCAATACAATGATGTTCCATATCTTTTAAAATTAAAGAAAACAGCTAGAAGATTTATAACTAAATTTCGTTCAGACAAACATTTAGAAATACAATTTGGGCCTGGGGTATCTGATAATGATGATCAAGAATTGATTCCAAATCCGGACAATGTAGGTTCTAGTTTAAATGGATTACAAATTCAATTTGATCATCCTATAGACCCTTCAAACTTTATGTATACTAAAACATATGGTTTAGCTCCTTCTAATACAACATTAACTGTTAAATATACAACCGGAGGAGGTCTTAAATCTAATGTTACTGCAGGTACATTAAAAAATATTACTTCAATTGAATATCAAATAGACTCACAAAATTTAGATTCTACATTGATAGGCAGAATAAAAGCTTCAGTTGCATGTACTAATCCAACTCCAGCAGCAGGAGGTAAAAGTGAAGAAACTTTAGAAGAAATTAGACAAAATGCAATGGCAACTTTTGCTACTCAACAAAGAGCAATTACTGCTCAAGATTATATAATAAGATGCTATTCATTACCTCCTAAATTTGGTTCAGTAGCAAAAGCCTATGTGATTCAAGATCAACAAATTAATCCTGACAATGGACAAGAAATGATACCAAATCCATTAGCAATTAACTTATATACTTTAGGTTATAATAAAGATGGAAATTTAGTTGGATTGAATCCTGCAGTTAAAGAAAATTTAAAAACATACATTAATCAATATAGAATGTTAACTGACGCTATTAATATAAAAACGGCGCATGTTATTAATATTGGAGTTATGTTTGAAATTATTACTTTACCTGAATATAACTCAAATGAAGTATTAATTAAGTGTGTTGATAAATTAAAAACAATATTTGACAGCAAATTATGGCAAATTAACCAACCAATTGTTATGTCTAAAATATATACTGAATTAGATAGGGTAGAAGGAGTTCAATCTGTAACTTCTGTAAGAATATTAAATTTATATAATACTACAGATGGATACTCAGGAAATGTATATGACATTCCAGCCGCGACAAAAGCAGGAGTAATTTATCCTTCATTAGATCCAAGTGTTTTTGAAGTAAAATATCCTAACTCAGATATAGTAGGTAAAGTCGTTTCTCTATAAAAAAATAAATTATGATTTGGTCAATACCAGCATTACAAGATACAACCATATATGAAAAAGATCCGTATAGAAATGCGGGTTTAGATCAAATATTAGAACTTCGAAAAGAAGGAGATTCAACTACAAGTGATTTAACGGAATCTAGAATATTAATGAAATTTGATATTTCAGACCTGTCTACAATTTTATCACAAAATGGTATTTCTATAAATGATATATCTGCTAGTTTAAAATTATATACAGCTCAAGAATATGAATTGCCTGCTACATATACAATAGAAGCCAAAGCATTGTCAAATAGTTGGGCTAATGGTTCGGGATATCATTACTTTCCAGCAGGAATTCAAAACCAACTATCAACTACAGATGGAGCTACATGGATAACTACTCAAGGAACAGGCTCTGCACAATGGACAGCAGCATCAGGTACTGCTATACAGTATAATGAAACTGCAGGTGGGGGTGCGTGGTTTACAGCGTCAATAGCATCACAGTCATTTAATTATAAAACTCAAGATACTATTAATTTAGATGTTACTACATTAGTAAAAAATTGGGCGAATAATGTATATACTAACAACGGAGTAGTAATATCATATAAGAACTCAACTTTAACAGGCTCAAATACACCTTTAACAAACATTCAAATTCACTCTTCAGATACTCATACTGTATATGAACCTCATTTATATATTAGTTGGACAGGAAGTTTAACTTATAATACAGGTTCATTAACTCAAATGACTTATGAAGATGATCCAATTGTTTATGTAAGATCTTTCAATGCAGAATTTATTAAAGATAAAAAGAATAGAATTTTAATTGCAGCTAGACCTAAATATCCTAGACCTGCATTTACTCAAAATTCAACTTTTGCTGGAATCAAAGCATTACCTATAAATTCATATTATCAAATTAAAGATGCACATAATGACCAAATTATTATACCATATAGCCAAGCAACAAAACTCAATACAAATTCTTCAGGAAGTTATTTTGATTTTTATACTACAATGATGTATCCTGAAAGATATTATAAATTTGAAATTCAAGCAGATTTCACAGATTTCACAGAATACTTTTCTTCAAATGAATTTATTTTTAAAATAGTTAAATAAAATGGCAAAGTACGTATTACATGAGTTTGATAAAGATAAAGTATTTACTGGAGAAATTATACCTTCGAAAGTAGATCATATAAAATACAATCCTTATGAAAAAAATACTGTAGGTCAAACTGTTATTGATATTAATAAAGATTTAAGTAATGCTAGAAATTTTATAAACTTAAATACTACTAAAGTATCTCAAGATAAATTTAATAGGGTAGTTGATATTGAAATAAAAGAATTTCTTCCGGGAAATTTAGATGATATTATAAGTAGTCTGTCAGATAAAATTGCTGAATTAGAAGGAGCTAAAGCAGAATTACAAGCTACTAATCAAACAGATACTGAAAAAATAAATAGGTTATTAGAACACATTAATACATTAGAAGGTCAAGTAAATTTATCAAGTATTATTGCAGATCCTGCCGTAGTCGATTATGTAAATAAAATAGTTAATAATATTGAAGTTGGTAATCGATTTGATTTATATTCTTCATATGAAACAGGACCTTCAGACGATTTTCAAAATACTAATAGATTATTATCTGAGAATAGAAAAGCGATAGGAGTTTTAGAACCTAACGGATATTTTTGTATTTATGTAGGTAAATTTGACATTTACGGTAAACCTATTCCAGGAGCAAAAATTAAAAAAATATATCAAATTGGAAATGCAGAAGCTATACAAGCATCGTCAGCAAAATACGGAACTCCTATATGGTTTGGAATGAAAATTAATCCAGGGTCATTGCCTGAAGGATATACTCCAGAAACAAATTATCATAATCGTAATCCTGATGTAGCAAATGATCCAGTATATGGAAAAACCGGTACTAGCTCTCCAAAAGAGCATTGGCAGAAATTTGGTCGAGCTGAATATACACTAGGTACGAGATCTAATAGATGGATAGAAGGCGATGATGGTCAATTAGAAATTTATGCTGTTTATGCAAATAAATGGATACCACAATCTATACTTGATGCCAGATCTCAGGCAGATCCTTGGGTTAGAGGTAGGATTAAAACAATTAATGATACTTTAAAGAAATCAATTACTGATGATTATGCTGCAGCTGCTGCAGTAGCTAATGCAACTCACACAGCAATAGTTGGCACATATAGAACATGGGCAGGATTTAGAGGATGGCGCACCGGAAACAGGTACGGTGAAGTGCCTAATTTATCTCCAGAACAACAAGCAGCAGTATGGAAAGAGTATTCAGCAAAAGTGCTAGCACATATTAGAAATTTCCGTAATACTATAAATAACACTGTTGAGTTTCTAGAAACTAACTATGCAATGAAGTTTACTTCGAACAATAAACCAGGCGAATTCAGCCAAAATCTAGTTAATGGTAAAGCATGGTCAGATATTGAAATTGATAAAATTAATTCTGCTACTAAAACTTCTATAACTGATGCTTTTAATTATGCATTTAATGAAGTTAAGAAAACACAAAGAGTTGTTACAGGTACTCGTCCTGTTGCTAATGTTGGAGAATTGATAAGAAATGGTGGTAGAAATAGAATAGATGTATTTGGTGATGTACCTAAATATAACGCAGCACAACAAGCAGAAATTTGGAATGATTTTGATGATTTAAAATCGGATAAAATTGCGACATTTGTTTTAGAAGCTACTAAAATATCTAATAAATTAAAATCTACATATTCAGTTGATATAACAATTCCAGATTTACAAAAAATAGAAACAGGATTTTATGATGAACCTGCTAACAGAGATGCATATCCTAGTATTTCAAAATTATCAATTGAGAATCCAGATGTGTATGAAAAAAATGGAGTATTATACGGAACGTGGAATCCTGTATTTCCTTTAGTAAATTATGACAGTGAACGAATAATGCGAAATTGGGATGTAGTTTATGGGTCTGGCAGAAATAAAGTTGGTTGGTCAGCAAAAGCTACTATTGATGATGACGGAATATTTACATTAACTTCCTCTGATGGTTCGGATATATGGTCAACTAGAGTATAAAATTCTACCTAGAATAACAAACTTAGATATTTATATTAAAGACAAAATATAAATGCTAACAGTTTACAAAAATCAGAATGAAATTCTAAAATCAACCGGGACTACTCAAGGGTCTCGGTTAGAAACTGTTGATAAAGAACTTTTAGATGTAAGGAATTTTTCTGTTACATTCAATAAAGGCGCTCAGCCTAATTTAGAAATGCACGTTTATACACCTGATGGTGTATACTTAACAGGAAATCATAAAACTTTATATTCAATTGAAAATAATGATACTACCTCTCAAAAGGTAGCATATCAACATATATCAATTGACAATGTAAAAGAGTTAGGTGCATTAGGAGTTACGAGAGGTCAATATAAAATTGTATATAATTTATTTGATAATCTTTTAGGTTCTTATGAAGGTCAAAAAGCTTTTCTAAAAGAAATATCTCCTTCTAGACGAGAATTAAGAATTCAATTATCACAAAATAGTCCAGAACTTCTTCGACAATTAAGCTCACTTAAATCTAGATGGGAAGAGTTATCACGTGATGATATTTTTGATTCATTTGTTATTAATTTTGGGTTCAATGATACATATCAAATTATAAATTTAAGATTTGATACTGATACTGACATACCTGAAATTGTCGCTAAAATATACGAACCGCTTCCTTCTAGATTCGGAGAAAAATCTAAAATTTGGATTTCTGAAGAAATTTTAGTTCCTATTATAGAGTCTGTTTCTATTGTACCTAAATTTATAGGAGACCCGGTAACTAATTTAGCAGGTCCTAACTTTGAATTAGAAGGTACTGACGGAGGATCAATTGCAACTGATTTTAAATCTTGGAATGATTTATTATCGGAAAATATGTCTACTTCTCAACAATTAATAGATTCTTATTTTTCAGGTTCTTTATCTGGAATTAAATTAAATATTAATTATAGAGATTTTTCTAGCTTTATACATTATGGTTCTGCAGTAGAAAGAGTAAAAAATTTCAAATATAAACTTGAATTAATTGAATATTTTTCAAATCAATTAGTATCTTTAAAATCTATAGAAAATACAGATATTATTGATGTTAATATTCAAGACACTTACGATAAGCGAAACAAAGTAGTTTCAGGATTTGACGATTTTGAAAAATACTTATTTTTTGAAAGTACAGGAAGCGTTTTATACTCACATGTAGATAATACTTCCGGTTCTATTAATCCTTGGCCTAAAAAAGGAATTTCAAATACTACTTATACATGGGCCGCTGCATATGAATTTTGGGATCAAGCCTACACTAAATGGAATGCATATGCTTCATACGATCCTTATAGTTATTTTGCAGATCAAGTTGAAATAAATTCTGCACAAGGTTCTACATATTATTACGATTTGTTAGAACAAGCAGAAATTTATGATAAATTTAATGTTCATGCACTGACAAATACAGTGCCAATGCAAATTCAAAACTCTTCAGATGGTGAAGATTATGCATTATTTGTAAATATGATATCACAGCATTTTGATATTTTATGGACTTACATTAATAATTTAACTGCTATAAAATATAGAGAAGAGCACCCTAAAGATGGTATGCCTGATGATTTACTTTATCATGTAGCAGAGTCAATGGGATTCAGTTTACTAAATGGTAAATCTACTTCTGAATTATGGAAATACTCGCTTGGTACAAATGCCGATGGTACAATAAATTCAGATTCAATTCCATTAATAACTACTTTATCTGACGAATCTAATACCAAAGAAGTTTGGAGAAGAATTGTAAATAATTTACCTTACATTTTAAAAACAAAAGGAACGTCTAGAGCAATTAAAGCTTTGGTAACCTGTTTTGGTATACCACAATCTGTATTGACAATTAAAGAATATGGAGGACCTTCTACATTTACAGATGCGGATCATTTTCCGGAATATGTGCATGATGTGTATCACAAAGCATGGCTAGCAAACGGCTCAAGCTACGTGACTGCTAAAACATATGCTGAGGGAGCTCCACTACCTGATACTTTAGAATTTAGATTTAAAACAGATAATAATTTTGCATATGATTTTGGGCAGTCTTATAATTTAGTTGAAATTATAAACTCCTCTAGCTTAGCGCGCTATCAAATACTATTATCTAGAGATAATACTTACAATAACTTAGGGTCTATAATTTTATATAGCCATGACGCACAGACAATTACAATTCCAGGATTGGAAATATTTGATAATAGCTGGCACACTATAACTGTTGAAAAAGTAAACACAACTTCAGCCACTGTAAAAGTATCAAAAGCACTATACGGAAAATCTATATATATTAAATCAGGGTCTTTAAATAATTCATTAATTGCTCCTATTGGAGCTGAAGGATATGTATATCAATTTGCAAATAACAACAATGGCTTTGTCAGTACTATTCCATCACCTCAAAAATTTAAAGGACATATTCATGAAATTAGATTTTGGTCTGGGTCATTAGATGATAATACACTTATTGAACATACTCAATCTCCAGCGTCTTATACATACAACGTAAATAGAAATATTACAACGACAGGAGAAGAAGCTTTAAAACCATATAATCATTTATTACAGAGATATACATTATCTACCACTGAAGTAGAAAATACAAATCGTCAGTATCCTACTCAGCCTAATTCAACTTTATATACAAAAGCTACATCTTTAAATTATTTAACTATAAGTGACCCTGGCAATTTTGTTTTAGAAGGATTTGAAGAAACTTACAATACTCCATCTCCTTCGCTAGGAGGTTCTAGTTTATATACAAATAAAGTAAGAATAGAATCTTCTTCATTAGATGCAAATAAAAGATTAAATACTAAAACAAGAATTGAAAAATCTTCTTTTGATAGATACTCATTAGATTCTAATAAAGTAGGTGTTTACTTTTCTCCTCAAACTGCAATTAATGAAGATATTTTCAATCAATTAGGATATTTCGAAATTGACGATTATATAGGAGACCCAGGAGATATTTACAGTGAATCTTATAATGAATTAACTAACTTTGCGAAGAATTATTGGTTAAAATATGAAAATCGAAATGACTTTGAAGCTTATTTCCGAGCTTTAGAAATTTATGATTTCACTTTGTTTAAGTATATTAAAAAAATGCTTCCTCAAAGATCTAATGCAGTAGTTGGATTAGTAGTCGAGCCAAACGTTTTAGAAAGAAGTAGAGTAAGATTAAATAGAAAACCTACCATTGAAGATTTAACTCATGAGACAGTTATTGCTCAATTCAATCTTCCAATGGGTATGGAATATGAAGATTTAGAAGGAGCTGTTGAAGAAATGATAGCACCGCCTGCTATTGATTTTGACGACGATCGACAAGCAATTTTAGATAGCGTCGTTATCAATCCTAATATAGATTATGATAATATTGATATAGGAGAATTATCAGGAATTGCAGTTAATCCTAATATAGATTATGACAATATTGATATAGGAGAATTATTGGGAATTGCATTAAAATCTTATATGGAATATGATCCTGATAAATTAGTAACGATAGATACATTGCCTAAAATTACTGAATCGATTATTGTCGAATCTAAAGATGGGCAAATAGACTTATTACCTGAATTAACAGACTCAGATATTATTAAATCTAAAGACGGTTTATTAGAATATTTATTTCCTGTATTAACTGACTCGAGTATCATTAAATCTAAAGATGGTCTAATAGAAAATACATTACCTGTATTAACTGACTCGAGTATCATTAAATCTAAAGATAGTACTATTTTAGCTCAGCCAATAGCTGTAGGTTATATATCTAATATACCTAAAAGTACTGTATTAACTAAAATAGATACTATTGATAAGACAGGTGACACATGGATTCAAAATAGGTATATAGGACAATACAAATTAACACAATCTGGTTCATATTCTCCAATTCAAAAATTTGTGTCTGGTTCTAGAGAATCAAATACATTACAAAAAGTAAATTTATTTTATAGCACTGCAGCATCAGCATCAGCACAACTTCCATACTCATCTAGTTATTCTTTTGCAGATATAAATAGAGAAACTTCAGCAGGATGGCAAAACGCTAGATATGCAGGATGTAAATTAACTGCAACAGCTATAAACGTAAATTCAGCACAAACTGTAGACGGAGGCCCTGTAGTTAAAGTAACTAAAGTTAATCCAAATAAAATTGTATTTGCAAACGGTCAACTAACAACTATAGATGAAGCGACTACGGGAATTAAAAAGAAATCAATTTAAAATAAAAACATAGATTAAACTTAGATTTTTAAACATTACATATTTATTTAAAAGAAATTATATTATGGGATACTTAAATAACAGTACAATTACTGTCGACGCAATTTTGACAAAAAAGGGTAGAGAATTGCTAGCACGCGGTAAAGATGAATTTAAAATTACTCAATTTGCATTAGCTGATGATGAAATTGATTACGATTTGTGGAACCCTGCACATCCATTAGGAACTAATTACTATGGAATTATTATTGAAAATATGCCGTTAGTAGAAGCGACAGCAGATGAATCTAATATTATGCGTTATAAATTGGTTACATTACCAAAGAAAACTGCAAGAATACCAGTTATCTCTGTATCACAAACTTCTGCAACATTAACCTCTCCAGGTCAAGTATTCTCAATTGTTCCGACAACGACAAACTTTACTTCAGGTAATGCAACTTTAGGATATACTGCTATTTTATCTAATTCAGATGTATGTTCATTACAAGTTGTTTCTCCTGTATTGGCAGGTGTAAGTCCAACAGTACCTAGATTTATTGGAGACGCAGAAGCTGCGACTTCAGTATCAGCAGTTGGATTTAGCTTTAACATTATTGCAAAACAGCAATTAGTTTCAGATGTTGCTGCTACAGTAACAATAATTGGAAATGAAACAGGAGGAAGAACAACATTAACAGTAACTGTTAAGAAAACATCATTAGCAACGTCAACAGGTACTCCTATTACTAATGCTAAATAAATTAACGATTTTTAATAAAATAAAATATTATTATGGCAGAAATTAATTCGGATCAGGGTAGAATGGCTAGCGCTGGTAGTGCAGGAAGATTAGGACAAGAACAAATAATTCCTACGCTGATTCCGCCAATCAGGCCGCAATTGCCGCCACGAAGCCTTATTGCT
>Ga0181349_1001204_pt1 | contig 11115 bp, 11 predicted proteins | sample Su13VDMM110SD_FD_130106 | JGI IMG/M metagenome (GOLD analysis project Ga0181349, IMG submission 130106) | Freshwater viral communities from Lake Michigan, USA - Su13.VD.MM110.S.D | ecosystem: Environmental > Aquatic > Freshwater > Lake | place: USA: Michigan | collected 2013-07-16 | reverse complement strand
TCCCGTAATTTCCTTGAACTGCTCAACCGTCCGCGCGCGTTCTGCGGCAGTGGCCGCTTGCTGAATGGTTTTAGGCGCGCCAGCAGGCGCGGTTGCGCCGCCGCGGACAGGTGTTCCGCCGGGTCTAGCGCCGGTTTCAATATCACGCATAGCCGCCGCAAGTACGGGAACTTGCGCCGCGGTAATCGGGGTATCAAGACCAATACCCAGTTTACCCGCGACGTAAGTTTTATAGCTATTACGGCCAGCTTCTGGATTTTCCTTAGATGCCGGTGTATACTTATCAATGATCTTGTTTACCGTGTTAATGCCTCTGCCGACATAACTGCGGCGCAACATATTTTCCTGCGCGGCGATTCCTGCTTGCGGCGTATCAAACGTAGCAAATCTGCCACTAGCGCCCGCATAACCCGGCAGTGAACGTGTATACTCGTTGTCTTCCATAGCGCCAGGATTAGTCTGAAGCGCAATTTCCACGGGTGTAGCGCCGCGAGCGGGCGCGCCCATAGGTGCGGCAGGCATAACGCCGCCGCGAGGGCCGCCCACAATACCCGGCGGCGTGTAGCCGCCGACTGGGCCGGCAGCCGCAGGATAGCCTTGCGAAGTGTTGGGGTCTACGATAACCGCGCCGATCCCTGGCACGTTGACGACCGTTGGCTTGATCGTGACCGCCGCTTCCGAACCAGGGACAACGCGCGACGCACCGCCACCATACTTAGGTGTGGCAACGATGCGGGTAGTGGTGCCAAGATTTTGCGTCGTAAATTCTTCAGTCAGTCGATCTTTGCTGTCCAATGATTGAAGCTCGGTTTGTTTTTTCCACTCAGGCCAAAGCGCCGGGTCGCTCGGCATAGAACTTAAAGTTTGGTCAACAATACCTTGCAATTCTGGGCTGTTAAACGACGATTTAAGAAACTGGCCAATTTTAACCGCGTCTTCGGGTGTACGTGATTGCTTTACCCCTTCAGCCGCTAAATCAAAAAACTCTAGGACAGCTTTCTGTTGCGACGAGAGCGCTTCGTAAGCTGCTTTTTTAACCCTATCCGGCTGCAATTCAGCCTCCCGCGCTGCACTTGCCCGCTGCATATCCATTTGCTGCTGCTGCACCGCCGCCTGACGTTCAGCAGCGCGCTGCTGCGACATCATGTTGATCATCTGCGCGCCCTGCTGAATCGCAGGCGCCAAGAAGTTGCCTTGCGGTGCGCGGGCTTGAAGGGCGATTGCTTGGTTAGCCATTATCTGTCCTTAAATCTTTGGGGCACCAAACGAAGGCATATAGGTGGGAGGCACGTTAAGCCCCGGCGCGGCGTAAGGTTGAACAACCGAACCAACACCACCACCACCGCCGCCGCCGCCGGCCAATGAATTAAAATAGTTCATCTGCGCTTGCATCAGCGGGTACGACGCTGCCGCTTGGCCGATGCTGCTCAGTGCGCCGCCCAGCGCGTTGGCTTGCCCGACGTAACCAGACGCGCGGGCCTGTCCAACGCCCATGATGTTAGCTTGTTGGTTTTGCCCAGCTTGGCCCGTTGCGCTAGTCAGGGTGTTGGCTGATGATTGCCCCGCACCCATCAATGATTGAAGCGGGTTCAGGCGCGCGGCGCGCTCAACTTGGTAGCGGTTGAAGGCGTTGCCATACTCTTGGCTGGCCAAGTCCTGCCCGAACCGCTGGATGCCCTTCAGCGTGCCGCCTGACAGCAAACCGCCGCGCGCGGCTGCGCTGCGCTCCAGCGCCTTCATGCCCTCCGCTTGGCGGAAGGCGTAGCCTGGATCGGCTTGGAACTGCTCCGTGCCAAACGGACGGGCCAAGCTGCCAAATTCAGACGGCGGTGCGCCAGCGGCAGGCGTAGGCGCGGCTACGGGGTTCTGAGCAGCATATGCTTCGATGTCAGGGACGAAGTTGCCTTCGGCGTCCGTATACACCGTGGTTGGCTCACCCCCAAGAATAGCGGGGATGTTGACCTCACGCAGACCGTAGGCGCTAGGGTTCTGGCGTACATCCACCCTTGCGCCGGCGGCTGAAGGCGGCGTTCCCAGCCCCAGCAAATTCATTATCTGCGCCTGCGCGGTCATCCCGCCTTGGCGGAACGGTTCTTGCAGCCCGATCTGGCGCTCCAACATCCGTTCGTTAGCTGTCTGCGCTTCGCGCGCAGCCTGCGCTTGGATGTTGCCGGCTTTCTTGGCACCGCCGGCGGCGATTGCGCCGCTAGCAAGCGCGGCAGTTGCTGCGATAAGGGCGGAGGCAACAGCCATTACACCAATCCTTTTATAAATGTGCGCTCCATCGGGCGGAAACCGGAACGAGCATACATTTTTGCCATGCGTTCGACATTCACATCATGCAACGCTATCATAAATACCGCAACCGCGCCATTTTCAACAGCCCAATTTTCGATGTGCTTGTACATACTTTGCGCCGCCCCGCTACCACGGCATTGCGGCGCCAACCACCACCACATCTCCTGCACGACAGAACTGCCGGGGCTGAAGTACATGGGGTATAACGCCGCCCCGGCGATGCCGACAGGCACGCCGTCGATTTCCGCCAGCAGCAACAAGAAATTGTCTTTGTCGATCAAGTTTGACAAGAACGCCGCTGTGCCGTCCGGGTCAAACGGAATGATGCCGCTTGCCGGCATATTGGCGTGGAACGCCGCCGCCATCTCGACGTAAGCCGGTAGGTCGTCCTCGACCATAGGGCGGACTACGGTAGCCATCAGCTAACCAGACGGCCTGACGCGCGGATGTTGATCGCCGACGCCGTGCCAGCGATGGTCGAGATGAAGCCGTTGTTGGGCAGGACATGGCCGACCAATTCCGGGAACGTGTAGGTCTCGGACGGCTGCAACGTCTTGGTCTTGACGATCAAGTTGTCGTTGCCGGCGCTGCCCGCTGCCGCCACCAGGTTGACGCTGATCGTCGCAGCCGAGGCGCTGTAGTTGGTCGCCGTAAACTTGTCGATGATCGTCTGCACACCGTTCGACGTGTACTGCGTAACCTGCGTGTTCTCCGCGGTCTTGGCCGGGATGATGTTGCTGATGTTGACTGCCATGATACCCTCCAGGCTTACGCCGTGATGCCGGTCACAAAAATGCCCGCGCCGCTGCTACCGGCAACGCCAGCCGTCGTGTAGTAGCCTGGCGCTGTGATCGCCACGCCGCTGTTAAGCTGCACCTTGTTTGTTGCGCCGCCGCTGATGGCGGCTGAGTTAAACAGGGTGGGGTCGATGGTTGCGCGGTTCAACGCCGTGCCGACGCTAAACACGCCTTGACCAAATTTGGTCGCAGCGCCGTCCACAACCGGCGCAATAAAGCAATCAACGGCGGAGTTGATTGTCACCGCCGCCGATCCACCGTTGCCTGTGTTCGGGTTGTTGATCGTAGCGCGAACTTCGCAGCCTGACGATCCGCCGTCAATGACAACCGGCTTGTAAAAATCTTCAATGATCACGGTGCTATCAACGCGCACGTTTGATTGCGCGCTGATGTAGATGCCGTAGTTGGTGGTGCCTGTGCCGCTCAGAAGCTGAATCGCCCCGCCGATAGAAACGGAGCCTGCGTTCGAGCTTCCTGTTAGCCAAATACCTTTGCCCGTAACGCCGGTGTCGTTGACTTGGACATAGCCATCATTAATAGAAACCATACTCATGTCGTTAAGCGCATTAATATAAATGCCGTTTTGGCTGCACTGATCCAAAATGCAGTGACGGATGTGCAAGTTGAGCCTACTAGCGCCCGTATTAGCGCCAGTGCCGTCAATGAAAATGCCGGTGTGCAGAGCAGCAGTCTCAAACTGGTCTATGAAGATATCCGAAAAGTTGCCGTTTGCGTAAAAGCCAATCGGGCTAACTAGCGCAGCAACGCCGCCACGATTAACATTGCAACGAGTCAAAAACAGCGACGGGTTAGCGCTGGGCAGAATTGCAGGAACGCCCTGCGCCCAAAAGCCGCGGAAAAAGTCATTAGTGCCGCCGAACGATTCCGAACGGAAAACAACGCAATCGTCGAACTTAGTATAGACGGTGCCGTACAGGTAGAAACCAATGATCGGCTCCCACGCAGCCAAATTCTTGAACTGGCAGCTAAGAACGTAGTTGATAAGCCAAGCCTTAACCGCGGTGCTTTCGCTACCCGATGTCGGCGGCGTCAACGCCACACCCCACCGCGCGCAGATGTTTTCAACCATGATGTTGCGGAAGTAATTGCTAGTCCCGCCGGCAGGCGCGCTGTCAGGGCCGACCTGAATGACGTTAGCAGCCGCGTTGACTGACAGCACGCGGGTGCCAGTGCCAGTGTTGTAGCCGTCCGACATGACGCCGCCGCGCACCGTGCGGTACTGGGTCTGGATTTTCCAAGTGCTGCTGATCCAGTAATCTGCGGTCTGCAAATTAGTGACCGGACACAGCACAACGCACGCCTGGAGCGCAGCCAAGTTAGCCGCGGGAATACCGCCAGAGTTTGAGTTCACGACAGCGCCGAACCACTCCGGGTAGCCGTTGATGTTGTCCCAATCACGCTCCCAGTAGAAATTGGCGGTGTTGGACGCAACGTAGACGCCCTGAAGCGGATCGCTTGGCGCGGTGCCTGCGCGGCAGATAAACAGACCTTCGCGGCCAAGAGTGTTCACGAACACAACGTCGCCCGCAGCCGGCAAGATGGTGGGGAGGTTGGCGATGGTGGTCGTGGTAAACGACGAGATGCCTGGGATGTTGTCCATCGTCCACAGCAGAACGTCGGTCGATGTGGTCAGCACAAACTTGTAGGTGGCGTTGTTGTCCAACCACACCTGCGACGGCGGGCGCCCTGCTGAGTTTAGGATAATTGGGTTGGGGTTAGCCGTGAGGCCGCTGACAGACGTGTAGGTCGGCGCCAGCGTCGATGTCCCCGCAGCGTAGCTATACAGCTTGCCGCCCGACAAAGGGTTGCCATTGTTATCAAAAAATTGCCACCCAGCGCCGCCGAGCGATGAAAGATTAACAGCCATTACCAATCCTTCTGTTTTGCGGGCCGGCGCATAGCGCGATAATAGGCGACAAAGGCATTTCTGTAAATCAAGCGTTTCAGTTCCACGGAAGCGGTGGGGTTACGACAGGCGGATTGATCTGGTTAGCAATCTGCGTAGCGACGTTGGCTTCGTAGAAAGCAACCTGTTCGTCACCCAGCGCGGCTTTAACCCAGCCGATCACCTGCTCTTGCGTCAGGTCGGCGTAGGGTGTGAACGGAGCGCCTAGGTCAACCGTCACACCGACAGAGCCGTAGACGCCCGCGGCGTGGGTGCCATCGGTGCCGGTCAGCGTCCAGTGGACGGTGAAGACCACATCTGGCTCACCGTCGAGTTCCGGGTAAGCGTCCATCTGAGCAACGGCCCAAGTGTGGGAGACGGTCATCAAGTAATATCCTCTATGCGTTTGCAATGGTGGTTACGGTGCCCGACGAGCCGCGATATTTAAGCGCCCCGGCCTCAACGTAGAGTTGCCCCATGCCTGCGGGTGACGTTGTGGGGGCGGTGCCGTTGGCAATGCCGATTACAGTTACGGCGGAAGTACCAAAAGTGCTTGTCCCGATTCCAACATTGCCGTTGCTGGCGATACGCATACGTTCGTTGCCGTTAGTGCGGAAAGCAAGAAGGCTCGAAGCGCCGTCCGACTGAATGGTCATAGTGCCGGTATCGGTGCAAGTAACCAAACCGGTCTGCGATGAAGCGCCGCTATTAGTGAATTGCATCGACGCCGCCGTCGCTGTCGCGTTTGAGCGCAGACGCATGGCGTATCCAAGACTGGCAGTCGTATCCCCCGATGCAACATCAAGGCGATAGCCGGGGCTAGTCGTCCCAATCCCGACGTTGCCGGTGTCGGTGATGCGCATACGTTCTGTGTAAGTGCCGCCGCCAGTTGCGTCATTACTGAATAGTGTATTGCCAGCAGCCGTTTGAATGCGGAAGCCCTTGTTGCTGTCGTTGCTGTCGCGCCATGTCTGAAATGGCTGAAACCCTGTGATGCGGATTGCATCTTGGGCAACAACATCCAGCTTGCTCCCCGGCGAAGCGGTGCCAATCCCAACGTTGCCTGCGCTGGTGATGCGCATACGTTCGGTGCTGTTGGTGGAAAAGATGAGCGGGTCAGCGGCTCCGGTGCTGATGAGGTTGGTGAAACCAACACCGGCACGAACTTGAAGCGAGCTACCACTGGCATGTTCAGCGGCGAGAATGCCAACCGTAACGCCAGTTGTGTCCGTGGAGCGTGAGCGCACGGTGATGCTGCCCGATCCAACCACATCCAGTTTGCGGCCCGGCGAACCCGTACCGATCCCGACGTCGCCCCCAGTAAGAATACGCATACGTTCAGAGCCGCCTGCGTAAAACTCCATACCGTAGGCATTAAAAGCCGAAGACGAACCACGCAAAGAAATGCCCGCCCCGGTCGTGTTGAAAACAGTTCCTCCGCTAAGAGAAAGACCGCTGTTATCAAACCGCTGAAAAAGGCCCGTAGCGCGGATAGTGGTGGAAACTTCTAAGGGAACTGCGGGCGAAGTCGTCCCGATTCCGACGTTGCCCGCGCTGGTGATGCGCATACGTTCGGAACCGCCGACGCCGAAAGAGGTGAAGTTGGCCGCGTTGCTATCGTTGTTGTTGAGGGCAAAGCCGCTGCTAATAAGTTTGGCAAAATCAACAGATGTGTTGCCGGTGTTTGCAAGATTGCGGACAATCTGCCGCCAAACAATACCCCCGGCGTTGGTGTTGTTATAATAGTCAAAGTAGGAATACGCCGCCTGATCGTGCGTGATTTGGAAGCGAACAGCGGGAGTACTGCCGATCCCAACATCGCCCGCGCTGGTGATGCGCATACGTTCGGTGGCGCTGGTGTCAAAAATAAGCGCTTGGGCAGACTGCTGCGAGACACGGGCGGCGGTGTTAGTGTTAAACCGAAGTTGCGTTTCGTTAGTGCTGTCGCCCGATACGGACGCAGCGACAAACCCAGTGCCCTTAAGTTCTAGCCTCGAAACGGGTGTAGCCGTCCCGATCCCCAGACGGTCGTTGGTGTTGTCCCAGAACAGATTGGCGTTGTCCTGCGAGTAGACACCCGACGCACCCGCGAACACCACGGAGCCAGCGGTGAAGGCGGTCGCCGTGCCTGTGCCTCCGTTGGCGACGTTCAACGTGCCGCTCAGTGTGAGCGTACCGCTGGTCGTGATCGGGCCGCCGGTAAACAGCAAGCCGGTTGAACCGCCAGACGCATCAACGCTGGTCACAGTGCCGCCTTGCGCTGGCGGCGCTATAGCAGTTGCATTGAAAACATCATTGATCTGCTGTTGCAGCGATGCAGTTAGATCAGATGTGTTTGTCTGGGTTTCCTGCGCCAGCGACGCCAACATAGCGTCATACGTGGCCATCAGCGAGTTAGCGTCGGGCGTGGTTCCGACTTCTTGCTGGTTGGTTTCCGTTGCGGTCAACAGCGAAAGGAAAAACCGATACCACTCGCGGCTGATTGCGCCCGACCGCTCGTCTATCAACGCGACGCGCGGCGGCGTAAGCTGTGTCGGATTGATCGGCGCAAGTGCCATTAGGCCCGCGTCCCGTTCAAAATCAGTTCAGCGCCCATGATGTAGATACGCACCGGGTCAGTACCCGACGCCTCGTACACGCGGTCACGAATCTTCATCGTTGCACCCAAGCGGCGCCAGATCGTGCGCTTTCCGTATCGGCCAATCGCACCCATTGTCTTCCAATGTTCGTTTGACCAGGTATGGCCCCCGTCATCAGAGAAACGCAGCATGACCTGTGGGTCGCTACCTTGCCCGGTATTTAGGCCAACGCCTGTCTCGCAATCTAGCTGCAAGGAATGCTGAATGGTGCGGGTCAGGTTGTTAGCGCCGGTTGGCAGCGCCCGCCACGACCGCAGCCACTTTTGAATTGCGCCGTCGTCGGCGTACACGTCCAGATCAAACTTGTAGATTTTGTTGTTTTGGTAATCTCCTATAACGGTTTCGCCGTTGAAGAACATTTGGCTGTTGCCGCGATGGCGGTTGAACTCGCCGTTGGAAAACGAAGCGCGTTCGTGCCAAGCACCTGTCGCGACATCGAACACCCAGGTGGTGTCGGCGCTGGGGAAGTTGAGAACGTAAAAGCTGTGGCCGTCTTGCTGGTAGGTATAGCCCACCGCGTCCGACAGATCGGTGTACTGCTGGAGTTGCCACTCAATAGCGTGGGTCGAGATGCGCTGGCCCATGTAGCCTGACGCCCGAAAGACCATACCTTGGCCGCGGGCGTCCTTGCCAAGCCAGTAGATTTGATTGTCCATCTTGGCGATGGAGTACGGCGCAGCGCAGCCAAGCTCGTTGTACGCGCCTTGGATACGCGCCAAGGGAAAATCAAGCAGCCCGGCGTCGTACCAAACTTCGGTTGAGTTGGTGCCGTAGACCCAAACTTCGCGGTGATCGACAAAGATTGCCACAACATTGTCGGGGTTGCCTTCGGCGCTGGAAAATTCAAGCGGGTCAATGCTGGTGCCGTCAAGCAGCGACGTTACCCAAATTTTCTGCGAGTTAGGTTCGTTGAAAATGAAATAGCCGTCGAGATAGCCGACCGTGCCAGCACCGGGGAAGTCCGGATCGGTGATCTGCTGGAACACGTCGGTAGCGGCGTTGTAGATGTAGCCATCTGGGTTAGCGGCGATAAAAAGCTGCGTGCCGTTGTCAGCCATGCTAACTGGGCCGCCGCCGCCGACTGACCCTTTGGCAGTTGCGATCCAGTTTGTGTCGATCTGGTATAGCGTGTTGCCCGACACAGCGTAGCCGTAACCGCCGAACTGCCAAAGACCGCGAATGGGGCCAGTGCCAGCCGTCAACAGAAGCACTAAACCTGGCGCGCGCTGAAGAAACGCAGGCTCTTTGCCGCCTTCCGGAACGATTTCCGGAAAGAGGTTGACCATGCGGTTGTCGGCGGCGTTGACGCTTCGAGCGACATACGCCGACCCAAGGATCGGCGTTTTCATCAGTAGTTGCCCGCAAATATGTTGAACCGCTGACGGGTTGCCACGATGCTGTACGGCATGGACATGATGTCGTCAGGGTTGTTAATGCGCTTGAGGTTGCGCTTGCTGGTCATGGCAATGCGCGACACTTGCGGCGACGGCTCCACGCCAAACTCTGGCGCCATCTCGCAGGCAAGATTGTAGCGGAACGCACGCAGATAGCCTGGAGGGAACGTCAGTTGGGTTGACAGCAACGCAGGCTTGGTCAGTTCCTGGACAGAGATGAAGTGCCATTCCAGCGCGCGGGTGGGCCGCGGGTAGATGTACATCTCAATGTCGGGGAACGTGTTGTTGACGAAAATCACTTGCGGGAACGTCGAGGTCACGGTTTTGACCGCAATCCCGTTGTACTGCTGCTGGTTGATGAATTTGATGCCGTAGCTGATGCCGGTGCTGGCGTCGAGGAAGTAGGTGCTGTCGTCCAGCAACACCGGGCGGTTGCCGACGAAATTGCCGGTTGGCCCCAGCGTGCGCGACAGCAGGCCCGCAGGCCATGTGAACACCTGATCCTGCGTAGAAAAGACTGCGAGGCGCTCTGTGTTCCAGCTATCAATCATCTGGTTCATGGCGTTCAGCGCGTCTTGCGACGTTTCCGCTGACGGCACTTCGCCTTCGGCCAGGACACCCAAAAGCCGCAGCGACCCGTTGATGATGTCTCCAGCAGTCGTCATTGGTTAGCCTTCCAGCTTCGCGCGGGGGCGTCCGCGCCGCTTCGGTGCCGCCATCTCGTTGACGATCTCGTCCTCGTCATCGTCCGTCACCACAGATGACGTGTTTATATCATAGCGTTCCCAGCCGTCGAATGCATCCAAATTCGCTTCTTCGTTGGAAATTGCAACCTTCGCGCCGTGCGTCGGGTGAACCAGATAAATGACTGCCATAAAAAATCCTTAAAATGGGCGGCCCGAAGGCCGCCCACTTCGTTAGGCGCAGTGGATCAGCGCAAAGTTGATCACGACTGCTTCCGACAGCGTGCCGCCGGAAATGTTACGCAAGGTGATGCTGACCGAACCGGCTGCCAGCGCGTTTGCAAACACGTTGTAAGAGCCGGCAGTAGCTTGACCGCCAGAGATCGTGAGGATCACAGTGTCGTTGGCTGAGATCAAGTTGTTGTTCAGCGTGAACGTGGCGTTGGTGGCCGTAGCCAACGAAGCGTTGTTCATGGTGATCACGCCAGCCGACTTGTTCAGCGTGACCGCCGTGCTTTTGCTCGTCGCTTGCGTGACGGTACCTTGAGCGGCAGCGGTGTAGCCGATCTGTTCGTCGGTCAGGATGTATTGTGCGCCGACAATATCCTGATCGAGAAAGGCAACGCCGATGGATTTGGTGTTCGCCATTGTCTGTCTCCTGAAAAGGTAGCCCCGGCCCGAAGGCCGGGGCTAACCCATTAATTGACGCGGTACAGCGTCCAAGTGCCAACGTCAGACTTGCGGGCGATCATGGTTGCGCCGGTCGTGACCGGAACGGTCATGGTCAGCGAACCCGTCACCGTCCAGCCGGTGCCAGCAGCGATAATCGCGGTGCCGGACGACGTGCCGAGGTTGACCACACGGAACACGAACGACGTGCCAACCTTATCCGAGTTGGACAGGGTAGCTTCCAGCAACGCCACGGTCGGCAGCGTGTAGGTCTGCGCCGTGGTGGCACCGCTGCCGACCAGCAGAATGCCGTTCAGCACTTGAGCCGCAGTCAGGGTTGCAGTCGAAGCGACCGAAAGCGGAAGCGGGATTGCGTCGATAAGCGGTTCGTCCAGGTTGCCGTCGCCGACCTGATAACCACCGCCGCCATTGGGGAGAGACATCGTAGAATCCTTTCAAAGAAGTTGGCCCCCGGCGAACCGGGGGCCGGTTTCAGGTTAGCCCCAGACGCGGCAAGCCATCTGCGGACGGATCGTGCTGAAGCCGTACAGAACGTCAATACGGCAGGGCATACGGTCGTTGTTGATGTCGTACTGACGAACAACGCGCAGGCTGATGCCGTTATGCACCTGACGCGACGCCATATCGACACCCTGCGGCAGCAGAAGGTCGGCGGTGGCGAAGGTGATGGCGTCCTTGTGGTACACCAGGTTCTGCGCGTACTGGGTG
>Ga0181349_1001203_pt1 | contig 11118 bp, 8 predicted proteins | sample Su13VDMM110SD_FD_130106 | JGI IMG/M metagenome (GOLD analysis project Ga0181349, IMG submission 130106) | Freshwater viral communities from Lake Michigan, USA - Su13.VD.MM110.S.D | ecosystem: Environmental > Aquatic > Freshwater > Lake | place: USA: Michigan | collected 2013-07-16 | reverse complement strand
GCAGCTATGCCACCGATGGACCCTGCCATGATGGCGCAGATGGCGCCAGAGGGCATCGCTTCGCTGCCGATGGACCAAGGCGCAATGCCCCCGATGCCGATGGCTAAGGGCGGGATTGTGCAGTATTTCGCGGACGGTCCCGGTGAATACGGCGTGACCTCTGCTGACGAGACTCTGCCGTATTCTCGATCCAGTGTTAGCCAGCGCCTTCGTAGTCAGGCTGAAGATGAAATGATAAGGCTTATGCAACAGACGCCGTCGCCAGTGCCTCCTTTGCAAGAAGCCATGCAGGACCGTGTGCCGATCTACGAGCAACTGCTTGGAACGGGCGATAAAAACGCCACACAGGCCCAGATGCTGTTTGATATTGCACAGGCTGCGCTTGGCTATGCGGCTAACGTAGGCCCACAAGGGCAACCGCTTCGTGGATCACAAGCCGCGCGTCTGGCAGGGGCTACACAAGCCTTGCCCGGGCAGATCGGTGCGCGAGTCGCGGCCCAACAGGAAGGCGATCAAGGGGTACGCTTGGCGGCGCTTCAGGCGGCTGAGAAGGATATTCAAGCCATTCGCGAAGCCAACTTGGATCTTACGAAAGAGCAGCGTTCCCTGTTGAGTTCGCTCGCCCGAACTCCTGTAGATTCCACCTCCACGTCATCTATGTTTGGAAGCGGCATGGAGGGGCGCGCCAGAGCTTATGTCACCGAGAACGCGTCGCTTTACGGAGCGTCAATGCTCACTCCAGAAGAAGACCAGCAGTTTGAAATGGCAACCGCTATTCTGCAGCAGCCTCGGTATGAGACGGATCCGCTTACCGGAAAGCAAGTTAGCTTCCTTCCAAATCTGCCTGATTTTGTAATAGACGCCTTGGGAGCACGGGGACGTTCTGTTCCGACTGCTGCAGCACCTGCTGCAGCACCTACAGCGGCAAGTAGCGTTGAAATACCGGGAATGCCCGGGGCACCGACGGATCCTGCGCTAACAGAGACCAACGCGCCCCCTCTTTCAATACTAGAGCGCAATCCGCTACGGATATCTCCTCGCGAGGACTCGTATTACGAAGCTAACATGCCTTCCCTGTTTAATGCAGCCAGTGCGCAGGGGCCTATTCCCGCCCTGAAGGCGTTTACTTTCCGTACCCCGTTGTTGAATATGATCTCGACATCAGACGCGGGCAGTATCACGGAAGGGCGTCAATTCATTCAGTCTGTTAAAAACGCGCTTACGACAGGGTTTCAAGCGGGTACGGATCGCTTCTCTAACACAGAACGGGAGCAGTTGTTGGCTGATTTAGACGTGCTTGCAACGGTGATTGATAGGCCTGAGGCCTTCCAAGCGCGCCTCTTTGCTATGGACAATGCGCTGCAGAGTTTCCAGTTAGCTGCACTTGCTCGATATAACAACCAAGAGATGAATGCCGCCGACCAAGTCGCTGCTTCAGGCAAACTTGCAGATATTCATGAAATACGGGCATTGATTGGAGTACCCTTGCATGTAAACGGAAGCTCTGATCCACGCCTTCGTGGAATAGTCTTAAACAACCCTGTCGGCACCCCCCTCTATATGATAGATAGCTCAGGCACGGTTCCTAGCGTCGTTTCACAAGAACTTAAAAACCTCTACTCGCAATAAGGGCTCTAAAATGGCAGAACCAACTCCGCAACAGATTGACGAGGCAATCCGCAAAGCGGCTGCCCCCTCGCCTACGCCTGTAGATACGGGGACCCCGGTTCTTCCTGCACCTTCTGGGGAACCCACCTCCGAGCAGCTTGAAGCGGCGTTGCGCGAGGCGGCGGGATCTGCCTACTCACGGGCCACTGCGGCAGACAAAAGACAGGCGATACTGATGGGGGGAGGGACGGGGTTGGTGTCTGGCACCACCGTGGCCGGATCGACCGTGGCCGGGATGCGGGCCGGCGCTGCGCTTCCGCTTCCGCCACAGGCTAAACCTTTTGCTATAGGGGTGGGAGGTGTTGCGGGGTTTGGGTTGGGCATGGCAGGGTCGTCCTTTCTTAACAGCCTTCTCGAAAGTCAGGTGCCGCCGCGTTACCTGAATGATCCAGATCTTGTTCCTTATTATCAAGGCGGAAAGACGTTTGGAGAGGTGATTGGTGGAGCCCCAATAGTATTCGGACTACCTGTTATGCAGGGAGGCCGTGTAGCCAACTTTATCTCTGATGTGGGCGCACAGGCCCGTGCTGCACCTAAGGGCACCCTTGCACAAGAGGGTTTCTCAGCAGCCGGGGCAGGAACTTTTGGTGGGTTCTCTTTAGCGTATAACCCCGAGTCAGAGACGTCCCGATTCGTGGCAGAGACCGTCGGAGGGTTGTTTTCTCCCCCTAAGATGTTACTTAGCGCCGCGCAAAACGCGCAAAGTATTACCGGCGGGATCATGGCTCGCTTTAGTGAAGGCTCGAGAGAGCAGATGGCGGCTAATTACTTGAACACGGTGCTGCGCCAAGCAGGAGAGGACCCGAACAAGCTTGTTCAACGTCTCCTTGAGCCGCTGCCCGCAGGAGTGCCAACGCCGACCGCTGGACAAAGAACAGGAAGCCTTGCGCTTCAAGTGCTAGAGACCACGCTGGCGAAAGAAAATCCTGTGTTTGCCTCTCGCATTGGCCCTCAAGGCCGCGCCGCGTTCCAAGCTTATCAGGCTCTTGTAGACAACCTGCGTCGTATCGGGGATCCAGAGGCGCTTCAACAGGCTGCTCGCATGGAACGTAGCTTTTTTAATGACCTCCTTTCAAGCCGCCTTACCACAGCAGAACAGAACGCCGCCGCGCGCATCGAACGAATCCGGGTAGACAGCCCTCAGACTCGCGCTAATGTTGGCCGCATCTTGCAGGAAGAGATGGAAGGCGTCTTATCTGATGGCCGTGAGTATGAGACGGCGCTTTGGAGACAGGCGGAACTAGAGGCCGTTGACGTTTCCCCGGGGGGCCAAGGCTTAGATGACGCCGTGATCACCCCACGACTGTTAAGCGCCCGTGGCAGCAGCGAAGGCATCCTTGATGTGGTCACCAGTGTAACCCCTGAATACCTGCGCGGTATGCCCGGATATGCTACGGTCAAGGGCATCATGTCTAAGTTTGGGGTAAACAAAGGCGCGATGGAAGCCTTTGAGCAAGGCAAGCTGACGATGCAGTTTTTGGAAACACGCAAAGTACCTGACGAGTATGTAACCAACGTCAAAGAAATCCCTGTTTCTTACATGGTTAAGGCTCGCAGTGACTTGTTAGCCCTCTCTCGAACTGCCGCCTCTTCCGGCGATGCCAATGCTGCGCGCATCTACAGCGGAATGGCAGACGCAATGATGTCCGACATGGATAAACTGCAGCTGCCTGCTTATGACCGTGCTCGCGCATATTCAAACGAATTCAACGACTTCTTCACACGTACATATGCTGGCGAGTTAACAGCATCCATGCGCACTGGGGCGAGAAAACTCCCCCCTGAAATAATCGTGGCCCGTGCTTTTAATAGCAACAATGACATTACCTCCCAGCGTATGGTTCAGGCAGTAAACGCGGCAGGAGGGCTCAACACGCGTTACCAACGTCTCCTTAACGAGCTGGGTCCAGACCATCCTCAGGTTTTGGAACTTGCCCCCTTTGCTCGAAATTCTGCACAGCGAACGGTTTCTGTTGCCGACGCCCAGCGACAGTGGTTACTGCTTGGCGCAAACAAGGCGTTACAGCCTGATGCCAGCAGTCCCACGGGAGTGAAACTGAATCAAGGCATGCTGGACAGATTTATTGTTGAAAACGAAACCTACCTCAGGGACGCAGGTGTTCTTGATGACCTGAGAAATGTTAACACTGCGGAGAACACTCTGCGGATGGTAACAGACCAAAACAGTGCCTTTAACAAAGGCATTAAAAATCAGGCCGCGTTTTCACTTGCCCTTGGATATGAGGACCCTGTCCGCGCGGTGACCGAAGCACTGAAGGGCCGCACTCCGGCGCGCAGTATGCAACGGCTTAATGCAATGGCTAGAAACAGCGGAAGAAACGCGGTGGACGGATTAAAATCCACGCTTTACGACTACGCTTTTGCCTCGGCAGGGGGGATGTCCAACAATTTCAGCCCTACCGCTTATTACGACGCGCTCTTTAACCCCATCTCTCGCAACCAGCCGTCACTAATACAGTTCATGACGCAGTCTGGCATGATGACCCAGATGGAGAAAAATAATATCCGACGTCTTCTTAGACCGATGGTGCAGATTGAATCGGCTATGGGTAACCGGCAGCAGTTAGAAGGCCTTCTGGGGAAAGATCAACCTAGTGTGGTTCAGGACCTAAGTCTTCGTGTGATCGGTTCTAGATTAGGAGGCTCCCTTGGGAGGGGATCAGGGGATTCCTTGGTTTTGGCCGGGGCTGGATCGCGGATCGCGCGTGACTATTTTGAGAATCAACCGTCAATACTGATTAAAAACATACTTGAAAGGGCTGCTCAAGATCCTCAGTTTCTTGCAACGCTGCTGCAGCGCTCAGACCCTAACTCCCAAACAACAGCAGAGTTGCGAAGAAAACTCGCGGCTCAGATGGGGCTAAACGGGCTTAGTGCAGGCCTGCCCGCTGTGATTAACCCAATACAGTATGAGCCTCCCTCCGAGACTGAGCCTGTAGGAGCATTCTCTGCTGGCCCTCAACCATTGCCCCCTGCACCACAGACACGGGGATTACCCTCCGGGCTGGGCGGGGCGCAAGGAAGGGCTGCACCACAGGGTGCGCCAGACCCGAGAGCACGGGAAATGCTAAATCAACTTTTCCCTCCGGGTTTAGACAGCCTTATCGCTTAACCGGTAGTAACGCTCCACTCTCTCCAACCACTGGCTCTTGTAGTTATCAAACTCAGAGCCGGTGGTGGTGAATAGCTGCACCTCTCCCGTCTGCGTAGCCACCAAGATCACCCCAAAGTCGATAGCGGTCCCGTGTTCCCTGTCATGGGCGCAGGCATACGCGGCCAACTGGTGAAAATAGTCCGTGATCCACTCCTTACGCTTGGGTTTCAAACTCTGCTTAAAATCGATGATGGCAGGCTTTCCCTGCCACACTCCGACCACGTTACTGGTGCCTGCGTACCTGTCTTGGTAATACAGCGGCGCCTCCGCCCCCCAATGCTCGTCAATGCTGGGAAAGTAAGCCCTCGCCAATCGAAACGCCATCTCATACCCAAGGACCTCGAGCCCGTTACGGGGTTGAACTAGCACGTCATCCTCCGCGATTAAGAGGAACTCCAAGACCCTGTGCATGGCCGTGCCGACATCGGCAGCTTCTGTCTTTATGCGCTCGGCCTCTGCTTCGCCTACCTTCCTTTTCCACGCATCCAACTGGGACATGTCCTTGGTAGCAGACAGGATGGTAGTCACACTGGGGACGCTTTTGGTCGAGGATACCCTGTACCAGCGACCGTCAGGGCCGTCCATTCGTTCATAATAGTCGTAGTTATAGCGAGGGTTGTAGGTTACAAGAGCCATTTTTTGATCGTCTCTCCTAAAACTTGGTTTGCGATATCGATCTTGTTGCGCAAGGCTTTGACGATATGTTCGTCCACCGTGTTGGGCGCAATGAGATCGATGTAGGTTACCTTGTTGGTCTGCCCGATGCGGTGAGCGCGGTCCTCGGACTGCAGGCGTTTTTCCAAGTCAAAGCTGTTGCTGTAGTAGATGACCACATGTGCCGCCGTCAGGGTCAGGCCATAGCCCCCGGTGCTGGGGTTGCCGACAAAAAAGCGCAGCGGACTGTCTGGGTCTTGGAAGTCTTTCACGATCCTGCTTCGTTCCTCATCCGAGGTGTCTCCATAGTAGGCGCCTACGCTGTCCATGCCGTAGTCCTTCTGCAGTGTCAGGCGGATCGTTTCGATGTCTGCACGGTACGTGGCCCAGATGATGGCCTTGCCATCCACCTCTTCCAAGATGCTCGAAAGCTCCTTTATCCGGTTGCTAGGCAGGCGTTTCTGGGTGCCGTCATCAAACTTTACGTGGCCGCATACGATCTGGTGCAGGCGCATAATCTGCGTGAGGGCGTTGGTGGTCGTCATCATGCCGTCGTCAAACAGAGAGAGCGCCATCTTCTTCATCTCGTTGTAGGCTTTCGCCTGCTCATCGGTCAGTTCTACCTCTCGGCGCACGTACACCTTATCGGGAAGGTCTAGGCACTGCGCCTTTGTTACCCGGTAGCTAAACTTATCCAGCTTCTCTTTTAGCTCATCCAGATGTCGGTAAGCCACCACCTGTCTAAAGGTGTGCGAAGGCATCCGGCGTTCGACAAGCACCGCGTACCGCGCTTGGAAGGTATAGAAGCTGTCATGCCCAAGGCACTCATCTGACAAGAACAGACACTGCTGGAACAGGTCTAGCGGGTTCTTGGTTATTGGAGAGCCTGTCAGGATGCGCCGGAACTTTGACACTCGGCCAAGCTTCACCGCATTCTTTGCGCGTTTCGCGCTTGGGGTCTTGATGGTGGTGGACTCATCAATTGCGATGAAGGTCGTGTGGAACATGCAGAAGCGCTGCGCGAACTTAAAGCCCTTCTCCGTGGACAGCGCTTCAATGTTCATGACAAGGATTTTAAGGTCTTCGGTGACATCAAACAGCTCATCCAGTGCCTGTGCGTCTGCTTTGCGGGGCGTCGGATCCCACGTAGCGAGGCGGTAGACCACATGCGCAGGGATGTGTTTGGGGATTTCCAAGTTGCTCCAGTTTCGGTAAACACCCTTGGGAGCAACAATCATTACGGCGTTTATCGCTCCACGGTCATACAACATACTGAAGTTGTTTATGATCATAAAGCTCTTGCCTGTTCCCATGTCGGCAAACAGCCCGACATCTACCCGGTTCCAAAAACGGGAAAGGAACGCCTCTTGATGTTGAAAAGGCTTATTACGATAAGGATATCGCGATAGGAATTCATTCATTACAAATATCTCTTTCTAGGGGGTTGCGTCACGTTTCCGAACGAGTATACTCAGACCCCTCGAAAAAAGAAAGGAGAAAGAAATGCCAAACGTCTATGCCGTTTCTGAAACGGGACAGCACAACATTACCTCTGCAATGGACTTCGGTACTGTTGTAACCATTTTGCCGCCAAACGCTCAAATCAGTTTTTCCGTTGCACCTACCGTGCAGCGGATCAAGCGACGATTAGAGGGTTTTAACGATGAGGATTACCTGCTGTTTATAGGGGATCCCACGGCAATTAGCATTGTGGCCGCCTTGGCCGCCGCAAAGAATAACGGACGTTACAAGTGTCTGAAATGGGACAAGATTGAACGCCGTTATATTCCGATCCAAGTGGATCTATTCAAGAAAGGAGAAAGCGATGAGTACGAGTAACCTAGAGGACCTCTTCCAAAAAGACGCCGAAGCGCTCCAGATAAAGGATGAAGACATCCAAGGGGTGGCGGCACTGGCCTCTCGGGCCAAGGGTCTTTTCAAGGAGATTGAGGATCTAGAAAAGACCCTGTCGGAGAGAAAGGAGAACTACCGCAAGCTGGCAGAAGAGTCACTGCCCGAGGCCTTTGCAACACTGGGCATGAGCAGCTTTCGGATGGCTGACGGTAGTAGCATTGAGATCAAGCCTTTCTACGGGGCATCGATTAAAGCAGAAAGACAGGCTGAAGCATTTGCATGGCTGCGCGAACACGGGTTTGATGATTTGATCAAGAACACCGTGTCCGTCCGGTTTGGCAAAGGGGAAGACGAGCTTTGCGGTCGTCTTCTTTCTAACCTGAAGGGTACTGGTTTTATCCCAGAGCAAGCCCAGAAGGTAGAACCCATGACCTTAAAAGCATGGGTGAAGGAACAGGTGGAAAGGGGCAAAGACTTTCCTCTGGAGTTGTTTGGTGCCTATATTGGCAAGAAAGCTATCATTAAATCTTAAACAGGAATCACGATCATGAAGAAGAACGAAAACGAAGTACTGGAACGCGGAACAACTGATGTCGCCATAGCGAACATCTTTGAACAAGACGCTAGTGGTGGGTTTGAAGGCATGGGACAGGATGATCTGGCGCTGCCTTTCCTGCGCCTGCTGGCTGCAAACTCCCCAGAGGTCGGAGAGCTTGATGGTGCCCTCCCGGGCATGATCTACAACACCGTAACGGGTGAGCTTCATGACGGCAGAAGCGGCATCACGGTGATCCCGTGCGCCTACGTCCGTCAGTACATTGAGTGGACCCCCCGTGGACAAGGCACCGGAGCACCCGTAGCCGTGTACCCTGCAACCAGTGATATCCTCAGCCGCACCATCCGGGACAAAAGCTCGAACAAGGATTATCTGGAGAACGGCAACTACATCGAAAACACCGCCAATCACTACGTCATGCTGTTGAATGACGGTATCCCAGAGCCTGCCCTAATCTCCATGAAAGCCACGCAGCTTAAAAAGAGCCGCAAGTGGAACTCCATGATGATGTCCGTTAAAGCGCAGACCCCCGCCGGACAGTTCTACACGCCGCCGATGTACTCGCAGCGCTACGTGCTGACAACCTCGGGAGAGAGCAACGACAAGGGCAAGTGGTACGGTTGGGAGGTTGCCCATATCGGTGCAGTGACCAGTAAAGAGGTGTATGAAGCTGCCCGGAAGTTCTCGCAAAGCATCGCTGCAGGCAGCGTGAACGTGAAGCACTCTAACGAAGAATTGTCCTTAGACTCGCATGCGTTTTAAATAAAGGTGGGGGGTTGGCGCGCGCCTTCCCCCTATTTTTTTCTACATAGACAGAGATACTGAAATGCAACTACAGCGGTTTAAGCATGTCTTTCAAGGGCTCGATATTGCATATGGCACCTATCGCATTGAAAAAGATAAAGACAACGGCAAGCGCGTTGGCAAGGCACTGGTTGTCCGTGCCCCGCCCATTGACGCAGTGTGGGAAGCGCACTTAAACGGCGTCGAGCCTGCGCTGGGCATCATTCCCATACGGGCAGACAATAGCTGCACGTGGGGCACCATCGATATCGACCAATACCCCATCGACCACACGGCGCTGGTGCAAAAAGTACGTAGGCTCAAGCTGCCACTGGTGGTATGTCGCAGTAAAAGCGGCGGTGCGCACTGCTTCCTGTTTACAAAAGACCCTGTGCCTGCTGCTGATATGCAGGACTACCTGAAGGCCTCTGCTGCCTTACTGGGCGAGGCAGGGCGCGAGATATTCCCCAAACAAACCGAAATCCTTGTTGACCGTGGTGACACGGGAAACTTCCTGAACCTGCCGTACTTTGCAGGAGAGGACACCACCCGCTACGCCATCAACGACGACGGCAGTGCGGCAAGCATGGACCAGTTCTTCGCTCTTTATGATACGCATGTGCAGGATGCGCCGCTCGCGGTTCCGGACACTAACAAGGCAGCGGTATCCCCGCTTAGAGATGCGCCGCCGTGCCTCCAGACGCTGTGCCAACAAGGGTTTCCTGAGGGCAGCCGCAACAATGGTCTGTTTAATCTGGGCATCTACCTGCGCAAGGCTTTCGGCGAGCGTTGGGAAGAGCGCATCCTTGAGTACAATCAAAACTTTATGCAGCCCCCGCTCTCTCTGTCCGAAATGCAGACAGTGATAAAGCAGCTTAATAAAAAGGATTACCGCTACAAGTGTAAAGACGCGCCAATCAACAGCTTCTGCAACGCATCGGTCTGCCGTACACGTAAGCACGGCATTGGATCGGAGGCACCTGATGCCCCGCGCATGGCAGCCCTGTCTAAATACAACAGCGAGCCGCCTTTGTGGTTCTTGGACGTTGACGCGCGGCGCGTGGAGCTTGATACCGACCAGCTCTTTAACCAGCCGCAGTTCCAGCGCGTGTGCATGGAGCGACTGAACCTGTTGCCTCCTACACTGCGGCGACAGGACTGGGAGCAAATGCTTAACCAACTGCTGCGCGAGATGGTGGAGATGGAGCAGATCGTCGATGCGCCTGATGACACCAGCATCACAGGACGGTTTACCGATCTGTTGGAAGAGTTTACTACGCACCTGCAGCAGGCTCTGGACAAGGAAGAGATACTGTTGGGAAGGCCGTGGGTCAATGAGGAAGAGGCTAAGGTCTACTTCCGGATAAAAGATCTTGAGGCACACTTAAAGCGCAACGGGTTCATGGGATTCACCGCGCCGCGCATGGCGCAGCGTCTGCGAGACTTGGGCGGAGAACCGACCACCTCCTCGCTCAAGGGCCGCGCTACACGGCTCTGGCGCATACCGATCTTCACCCGACAGGATGCACCCTTTGAAACACCCACGCGACACAACACAGGAACGCCTTTTTAATGCTTATAACGTTTGATGGACTTGATGATGCCATTATTGGCGTGACGGCATCCTACGATAAGGTTGTCTATAGCGCGCAACGCATTCTAAGCTTGTTGTCTGAGCAAACCGGCATGTCTGAGGACGAGGCTTTAGAGTACATGGAGTTCAACATAGTGGGACTGTACGCGGGAGAATACACCCCCATCATCGTATGGACGGACGCCCCTGAGGGAGTGCTTGAGTATGTCGCTACCATCTCAGAAAACTAAAGTATTTGGGCCGCCCGGCAGCGGCAAAACTACCTTCCTGCTGAATGTAGTGGACCTTGAGCTACAAGAGGGCACCCACTCCACGCAGATCGGTTACTTTGCCTTCACCCGTAAAGCGGCGACCGAGGCCCGTGACCGCGCCATTGCAAAGTTCCCCGCGCTCAATGGCCTTCATGACTTCCCGTGGTTTAAGACATTGCACAGCCTTGCTTACCACTGTCTCGCCGTTAACCGAAAGGACATGATGCAGGCAGCCCACTTTCGGGAGTTCTCCAAAGAGACAGGTCTGGACATTAAAGTCAGTGAGGGCGGTGAGGACTACATCGTCAACGCTGACAACCCCATTCTTAATGAGGTCAACATCGCCCGCATACGCGGGGTAGACCTGCACACGCACTACAACAACAGCAACATCAGTATCGAGTGGTATCACTTTGAGTACGTGGAGCGCGCATACCGGCAGTACAAACAGCGCAACGCACTGATGGACTTCACCGATCTGTTGGAACGCCTGTTGGAGCAACCTGAACGGCTGCCGATGCTGGACGTGCTGATCATTGACGAGGCGCAGGATCTGTCCCGGTTACAGTGGCGAATCGTAGCG
>Ga0181349_1001201_pt1 | contig 11129 bp, 14 predicted proteins | sample Su13VDMM110SD_FD_130106 | JGI IMG/M metagenome (GOLD analysis project Ga0181349, IMG submission 130106) | Freshwater viral communities from Lake Michigan, USA - Su13.VD.MM110.S.D | ecosystem: Environmental > Aquatic > Freshwater > Lake | place: USA: Michigan | collected 2013-07-16 | reverse complement strand
GTGGTTCAGGTGGTGGAGCAACCTATGGCGCACCCAGCAGCGGTACAGGAAATTCTCCTGGTGGTAACGGTGGTTCCATAGGTTCCAACGGCTCTGGTGGCGGAGGAGGTGCAGGTGGTAATGCGGTTAGCAGTCCAACTGGCCCAAGACCCGATGGTGGAGTAGGAGTATCAAACTCCATTTTAGGAACTCCATATTTTTGGGGTGGTGGAGGCGGCGGAACACAAAATTCAACACCGGTTAATGGAGGTAATGGTGGCAACGGTGGCGGTGGCGGCGGCAGTGCGTTTGCGCCAGGCCAGACTGGTGGTACTGGAGGCGCAGGATTAAATTCTGGTGGAAATGGTACTGCAAGTAATGGTGATGGTACAGGTACTATTAACCAAGGTGGTAATGGTGGTTTCTCAACAGGCGGCGGCGCAGGCGGTTCGGGTTCTGGTCGAAATAATACAGGTGCCACAAATTTTGGATCAAATGGTGGTTCTGGTATCGTAGTCATCAAAACCAATCAACCTATTGGTACAGCTGAAGGTTCCCGTGGCGGTTACTTCATTAATTAATCAACTAAATAAAGTATTAAATATTTTTTTAAACAAAGAGGAGTTTTAAACAATGGCACATTTTGCACAACTTGACGAAAACAATGTTGTTCTTCAGGTCATCGTGGTCGACAACAAAGATACGGCAGATGCCAATAGTGTAGAAAAAGAACACATTGGTGCTGCTTTTTGCGAGAAGTTGTTGGGCGGTACATGGAAACAAACATCGTATAACGGTAATATTCGTAAACACTATGCAGGTATTGGTTTCAAATACCATGCAGACATTGATGCGTTTGTCGCACCAAAACCATATGCATCTTGGGTTTTAAATAACACAACTGCACAATACGAAGCACCAGTTGCTAAACCTGCAACTGAATTACCTCAAGGTAAACAATATAGTTGGAATGAATCTACAACATCTTGGGATACAGTAGATTATCCAGGCGTTTAATTTAATTATTGGAGTTTAAATATGAATGTGGATGAAATTGCAAAGAATTTTACAGGTGAAACTGCAATGCCTTTTGGTATCGATACAGTTATCAAAACATTGCGACCTGGTGCTAAATGGGATGTAACTGTTGCAGGTGGTGAATATACTTTCACTCGTTGGCAAGATGACTCTGGTCAAATGCCTCCAACAAAGCAAGAAATTGATAAAGAGTATGCGTTTCAAAAAGCACAAGTAGAATATTATCAGTATGCTTATGATAGATGCCATTCTTACCCTGACGGGTTCGAACAACTAGATTTGTTGTGGCATGCTATTGATAAAGGTGGTGATTTAAAAGAATCCGAATGGTTTCTAAAAATCAAAGAAGTAAAAGACAAATATCCAAAACCAGAGGGTGGACCTCCAGTTAAAGAGTAAAAATGGCATATATCGGAAATAAACCAACATCTAGTCCGTTTGTAACAGATTCCTATACAGGTTCTGGAACACAAACTGCTTTTTTGAATTTGACCTATGCACCGGCCGCAACATCATCGATTGCGGTCTTTGTAAACGGTGCATATAAAAAACCAACAACGGACTATACAGTAAGTGGTACAACATTAAACTTTGTAACTGCACCGGCTGCAGCTGCATCGATTGTAGTTCTTCATCTAGGTGTTGGTTCTCAAACAACCACAGTAGTTGCCGATGGTGCGATTACACAAGCAAAGTTATCACCCGATATCGATTTTGGTATCAATGCTTTGTTTTTCACGGGTTCATAATAGATGGCAAATACCTATAAAATACTCGGTCAAATTTTACCTGCCGTGAATACTGCTACGAATGTATATTCAACAGGTGCAAATTCGGCCATCATTCAAACAATTTATATTTGTAATCAAGACTCTGCAAATGCAAATGTGGATATCATTGTAAGACCAACAGGTGTGGCACTTGGTAATCAACATTACATTCTACAAAATCAATTAGTAGGTCAAGCAGACACTATAATTTTGAATCTAAATATCACTATGAATTCAAGTGTTGTTCTTGTTGCAAATAATAGATACCGTAGCGGCGAATCAAAAGCAGCTAATGTATCGTTTTCATCATTTGGTGTGGAGATTAATTAATGACAACTGCATATAAACTGCTTGGTCAAATCACACCAACATCAAATACAATGACCAACTTGTATACCACGGCAACTGCCACACAAGCAATCATTGGTACAATCACAATCAATAACTTCTCCGATTCAAATGGTGCATACTCACTAGCAGTAAGACCAACCGGAGATGCTTTTTCAAACACTCACTATATTATTAGAGGCGGCGTAATACCTGCCAGAGAGTTAATTACTATCAAAGGTGCCGTTTCAATGAACGCTGGTGTTGTGCTAACTGCAAACACAAACCTTGGTAGTGTTACATTTAATGCCTACGGTGCGGAGATAACTTAATGTCAGCAGAATTTTTAAATAATAATTTCAATGTTAATACAGTAAGACCTACTGGTTACAAATGGCCGTATGGTTTAAGTGAGGCACCGATAGGTGGTAATGTTATTGTATATTTTGGTGCAACAGAAACATTTACAGTTCCAAGCGGTGTTACATCAATAGATTATCTTGTAGTTGCTGGTGGCGGTGGCGGCGGCGGTGGCCACGGCGGCGGAGGCGGTGCAGGTGGTTTAGTAACAGGTACATCTTTTTCGGTAACACCAGGTGCATCAATTGTAATGACAGTAGGTGCGGGAGGCACAGGTGCTACAGCTGCACCTGGTTATGCGCCAGGAAATGGAGTTGCCGGAGGCAATTCGTCTTTAGGACCATCAATATCCGCAACTGGTGGTGGATTAGGTGGTGGTTACGGAGGTGGTACTAGTTCCGCAGGCACCGGCGGATCAGGCGGCGGCGCTGCTGGCCAAACACCTAGTTCTGGTGCCGCAGGAACTCCAGGTCAAGGAAATACCGGTGGTAATGGAACTCCCGCAGGTAGCGCTGCTGGTGGTGGTGGAGGTGGTGCAAGTGCTGTAGGTGGTAATGGCGGACCAAGCACTGGTGGTAATGGTGGTTCTGGTTCAGCATCCTCAATTACAGGTTCTCCAGTAACCTATGCAGGAGGTGGAGGTGCAGGAATTGGAGTTGCGGCCACGGCCGGTTCTGGTGGTTCTGGTGGTGGCGGTAATGGATGGAGTGGTCCTAATGGTCCGGCATTTGATATGAGTCAACACGGCAATGGCGGATTAGGCGGCGGTGGCGGCGGTGGAACTGGCGGAACTACTAATGTGCCTAGAGGTGGAAATGGTGGTTCTGGTGTTATTATTATAAGATACACACCAACGACTGCTGCTAATGTTACATTTACATTCAAAGGTTCTGGTTCTTGGACTGCACCACCGGGTGTAACATCTGTTGATTATCTCATTGTTGCTGGAGGCGGTTCAGGTGGTTATCGTCATGGTGGTGGAGGCGGTGCAGGTGGTTTGTTAGCCGGTAGTGCATTAGCAGTCACACCAGGAACATCATACACAATTACAGTAGGTGCGGGTGGTACTGGTGTTACCGACCAGGCATCAAATAAAGGTTCAAATGGTAGTAATTCCATTTTCAATTCACTAACTGCAATTGGCGGTGGTCGAGGAGGAATTTTTCCAGGTTCATTACCGGGAGATCCAGGTGGTTCTGGAGGCGGTAATGCATCAGATGGTTCTCCTTTAGCAGGTGCCGCAGGAACTCCAGGCCAAGGAAATGCAGCCGGTTCTACAACATATAGTCCTTCTAACGACCAACGCACATCTTCGGGTGGCGGAGGCGCAGGTGGTGCAGCACAAGCCGCATCAACTTCTACGGCAGGTAATGGCGGTGCGGGTTCTGCATCTTCAATATTAGGAACACCATATACTTTTGCGGGTGGCGGAGGCGGTGCAACATGGACAGATAACACTTCAACAAATGCTGGTGGTAATGGTGGCGCAGGCGGAGGTGGCGGAGGTTCTGTTTCTAGTCGTCTTGGAACTGTTGGATCGGCAGGTACTGGTGGTGGTTCTGCATTGAATAGTGGTGGTAGCGGAACGGCAGTCACAACTCCAGGTGGTGCTTGCACAGGCGGTAACGGCGGAACAAATACTGGCGGCGGCGGTGGCGGCGCATCACAAGGTGATAATGTGTATGGACAAGTTGGTACTGGCGGTACCGGAGGTTCTGGTATCGTTGTCATTAAAACTAATCAAACAGTTGGAGTTCCACCATCAGGTAGTGTCGGCGGATATTTCTTACCATAGATTGTTTTAAATCAAGTGACCCTCTCCACAGGGTCACTAAATAATTTTATCATTAACTGACTGAGAGATTTTAATTATGTCATATATTCTAAATGGACTTTTTCCAACACCTGTTCAACAAGGTAACATTGGTCGTTCTTTCACACAAGAAGAACTGGACTTTATAAAGTTACATTGTGAACCGGATCGTACCTATAAAAATCAAGGCAATACAACAAGTCTTGACAGGTACATATTGAAACAACCTGAAATGAAGAATGTGTTAGAATACATTAATACATCAATTAAAAATTATGTTGCAAATATTATTATTCCAAAAAATCCAGTAGAATTTGTTGTCACACAGTCTTGGTTAAATTATACTAAAGAAGGCGAGTATCACCATAAACATGCTCATCCAAATAGTCTAATTTCAGGTGTATTTTATTTTGATGCGGAATTTGAAAAAGATAAAATCTATTTCTTCAAAGATGGGTATCAACAAATAAAAATACCTACTGATACATTTAACCTTTACACATCAGATTCATGGTTCTTTCAAGTTAAGACTGGTGATATTATGATGTTTCCTTCTAGTCTTACACATATGGTCGAATCTAAAAAAGGTGACAATGTGAGAACTAGTTTAGCATTCAATGTATTTCCAAAAGGTTACATTGGCGAAGAAGAATCACTCACCGCACTCCACCTTTAAATCCCTCTCTGCCCCTTATTGCGGTTGTCGTTTTGACTAAATAGACGATAAAACATAAGGGGTAAAATTTTGGCCGGATTTGTCGAACTCACGCTTGAACAAGGCGCTAATTTCAATACAGTTCTTGACCTGAAAGATTCTGCCGGTGGCATTTTAAATCTTGCAGGTTACACCGTTGCCGCTCAAATGCGGAAATCCTATTACTCAACAACCGCAACAAATTTCACAATTACTGTTACGGATGCTGCAGCTGGTCAAATCACCATGTCTATGAATTCTGCAAATACTGCCAATGTAACACCTGGCAGATATGTTTATGATGTATTGATTACAAGTGGCGCAAGTGTTAAAACAAGAATCATTGAAGGAATCGTCACAATTCTTCCATCGGTTACGAGGTAATATATGGCAGGAAATGAAGCATTAGTTGTAACAGTAAGACCCACAAAAACAGTTGTTTCTTCTGTTACTATTGCACCAACCACTTCTGTATCATTAGGAAATTTGACAAATGTGGACGCATCTGACCCAAATGATGGAGAGGCTTTGGTTTACGAAGCATCAACAGCAAAGTATGTTGTTAAACCAGTCTCAATAGATTCAAATAATATCACCAATATACAAGGTGGAACTTTTTAAATAAGGAAAAGAAATGGCAAATACAGTCATTCAACTAAAATTTTCTGAAGTAACTTCAGCGCCAACAACACTCAATGTTGCTGAACCTGCATATTCAAATACTTCGGGTAAATTATTCGTAGGTGGCACTAATCTGGCACCTATTCTTATTGGTGGTAAATATTATGTAGACCGTGTCGATGAAGCAACAAGTGCCAATACCGCCAATGTAATTGTTAAGAGAGCATCAGATGGTGGATTCTCAGCATCATATGTTCGTTCTGCATTATTTGGTAATGCGAATACTGCGACTGCATGGCAGACCGCACGAACAATTGGTGTCTCTGGTGATGCAAATGGTACTGTCTCTGTTGACGGCACAGCAAATGCAAATATACCATTAACACTTGGTTCAACAGGTGTTTCTGCCGGCACATACGGTGGTGGATCACAAATTCCTACATTTGTTGTTGATACAAAAGGTAGATTAACTTCTGCGGCCAATGTGTCCGTTGCAACAGGTTTAAGTATTGCAGGCGATTCTGGTACAGACACGCTCACACTATTATCCGAAACACTAACATTTGTTGGTGGTGATGGTATTACATCTGTTGTTGTTGCCGCAAATAATACTGCTAAATTTGACCTTGATAACACCGTTATTCGTAACTCTGGTGCTCAAGCAATTACTGGTGACCTTGCTGTTACGGGTAACTTAGTTGTTATCGGTTCATCTATTACACAAAATGTAACCACAATCACAACAACCGATTCTCTAATTGAATTAGCCGCAAACAATGCTGCTGATGCATTAGATATTGGCTTCTTTGGTTCTTATGTAAGTTCGGGCACCAAATATACTACATTGTTCCGTGATGCATCTGATTCAGGTAATTACAAACTCTTAACTGATGGTACAGAAAAACCATCTGTTGGTAATACAGTCAATGTGCAAGCATTCTCTACTGCAACTCTTGTTGCCAATATAACAGGTGGTACAGTTTCAGGATTGACTGCTAATATTGCAATCTCTGATGGTGGTACAAACGCCAACTTCTTACCAACTGGCAACTTAGTATTCTTCAATGGTACTCGTTTAGCGGGTATTGCAAACACAGGTACTGCTGGTGCATATGGTGCTGCAACTCATGTTCCAGTCCTAACAACTGATGCATATGGTCGTGTTTCTGCGGTTTCAAATACTGCAATTGCTATTGACACAGCTGCTGTAATCTCTGGTACATTACCAATCGCTCGTGGCGGTACAAATCAAACATCATATACAACTGGTGCGATGTTGCAATTTAACGGCACAAGTATCGGATCACTTGCGAATACAGGTACTGCTGCTACATATGCTAATGCATCACATGTTCCAGTTATCACAACCGATGTTTATGGTCGTGTATCCGCAGTAACGAATACTGCAATTGCAATTGACACTTCACAAATTACTTCAGGTACATTAGGTGTTGCAAGAGGTGGTTCTGGTGCAAGTTCATTTTCAACTAAAGGTGTTATTGTTTCCGATAACTCATCTGGTACAGGCGCTCTCTCTGCATTGACTTCTGCAACCGAAGGTCATGTGTTACAAATTAATGCTTCTGGTGTTCCAACATTTGCACACCTTAATGGTGGTTTTTTCTAAGATTATGAAAGGTCTTTATTATGAACGATATAAAGTTTTTAGAGAAGTATAATGAATCTGCACTTGATAATTTTGTTGCCGTTGTAAAACAAAACATTTTATTTCAAGCACAAGTTGCCTATCTGTCTGAGCAAGTTGCTCACACAGATGAATTAAGAAAACAAATTTTTGATTTTGAGCCGGTGAAAGAAGCTTTGGTTAAACTGAGAGATGAAAACATTGGTTTAACACAAGAGCTAAATAATAAGATTAATATAATTGAGGGTGCAAATAAGTCAGATGCCGAAAAGTATCGTTTACAAACTTCTCTGAATGAACAGAGCCGTGAGATTGAACGATTGAATAACGGACTATCTGCTTTGCAAGAACAGTTAAAAGAACAAACAGAATATATTGCAAAGTTGGAAGATATGTTACCAAAGATTGCAAAGAAAAAATTAGGCATCACTCAAGAAACGATTGTAGAGGAGACACCATCAGAAGTTACCTTTGATAATGAAGAAACAAAAACATTATCTAAAGGCGGATCCTTCTAAATGGCAAACACAGTAATTGCACTACGACAATCTGGTGCAACGAGTAATACTCCTTCTCTAGGCGTATTGGCAAACGGCGAGTTATCTCTTAACTACGCTGATAGTATTCTATACTTTAAAACGGCCTCAAACACACTAGGATCAATTAGGACCACACAACCCGCAGGTCTGACAACAGAGGTTCAGTTCAATGATGCAGGTTCATTTGGTACTGATTCCAATTTTACTTATAATAAAACTACCGACATTCTTACGGTTGTCGGTGGCGTTATTGCTGCAGGTATCAATGTTGCTTCTGCAATTTCTTCTAATTCTGCACATTCGGCCTCTGCATATAACCAAGCGAACTCTGTTTACTTACCATCAGTTACTCGTTTAGATGTAACTCATTCTGGTTCGAGCGCTTATTTAATTGACCAATATACAGGAAACAATCCAGAACTTTACATACGAGCAGGTGAAACTCTTGCTTTTAATTTAGCGGTAACAGGTCATCCATTTTTAATTCGTGTTTCAAGTGGAGGAGCTCAATACAATACTGGTCTTACTCATGTAACAACCACAGGTACTGTTACAACAGGATCTAACGCTCAAGCTCAAGTAACAGGCACATTATATTGGAAAGTACCTGCTGAACTAGCAGGAAATACTTATGTTTATCAATGTTCAATTCATGGTGGTATGGTTGGTAACATTGTTATTGAAAGACCAAATCAAGCAAATTCTGCTGCTGTGTATGCAAATTCTGCGTTTGATAAAGCTAACTCCGCAAATGTAACCGCAGAGTCATCATTTTCTAAGGCTAATACTGCCGATGTAACCGCAGAAGCATCTTTTAGTAAAGCAAATTCTGCCAATGCAATTGCACAAGCATCATTCAATTCTGCCAATACAAATGCAAACACAATATCGATTTCATTCACTCATGCAAATGGTGCCTTCGATAAAGCAAATTCTGCAAATGTATTAGCACAAAATGCCTATAACTTTGCAAATACCATATCGGGTGGAGCTGCAATCGATAATGTGGCTAGAGCTTCAGCCAATTCTGCAACTATTTTAGCACAAGCGGCATTTAATCAAGCAAATACTGCAATTGCAGCTGGAAGTGGTGATGCATTAGCATTTGCAATTGCACTAGGATAAATAACAATTATGGCAACTCCATCAACAAGAACACAATTTAAAGATTACTGTATGCGCCGTCTAGGTTGGCCGGTGTTGCAGATTAATGTCGATGACGACCAAGTAGAGGATCGTATTGACGATGCACTATCATTTTTTAATGACTATCATTGGGATGGACTTGAAAAAATTTATATGAAACACAAGATTACAGACCTTGATAGGTCACGCCGTTGGATTTATTGTCCAGATGCGGTAACATCTGTAACTGGTGTTTTGCCTTTCAATGACTCAAATTCTTCCGTTAATATGTTTGATTTGCGTTACCAATTGCGTTTGCACGACTTATACGATTTCACATCGGTAAGTTATGTTTCATATGAAATCACAATGCAACATATTCGTTCATTGCAATTATTATTTTCTGGTACACCTCAGTTCCGTTTTAATCGTCACCAAAACAAAGTATTTTTAGACATTGATTGGGATAGAGATTTACAAATAGGTGAGTATGTTATTATCGAATGTTATCGCAAATTGGTACCTGATACAATCACATTGACTGGTAGTGTTACCGGCAACACAACATCAAATACGATTATTGGATATGGTACTAGATTTGACCAAGAAGTATTAGAAAATGATATCATTACTATTGGTAGTGAATCTAAACAAATTCGTCATATCAATTCTGCCACAGAAATGACAGTAATCGATCCAATGACTACCGTGGTTAGCAATGTTACAGTCACAACTGCGGGCATCTCTGATGTTTGGAATGACCGAACATTGAAGAAGTATGCAACTGCTCTCATCAAAAGACAATGGGGTGAGAACTTGAAAAAATTTGGTGGCATACAAATGCCGGGTGGTGTTACATTAAACGGTAAAGAGATATGGGATGAAGCGCAAGCCGAAATCGATAAGATAGAAGAAGATATGCATAACTACAATAGTCTTCCTAGTGAAATCTTTACTGGATAATGAATGCCAACAAATTTTTACTTCAATAATTTTCCTTCTCAACAAATTACTCCCGAGCAATTGCTCGTTGAGGATTTGGTTATTGAAGCCATGCAAATCCATGGCATGGATGTTTTTTACCTTCCGAGAACTAGTCGTGACCAAGTAGATTACCTCTATGGTGAAGATACTCTCAAACAATATGTAACTGCATATTCATTAGAAATGTACCTTGAAAATGTATCAGGTATGGATGGCGAACAAGACTTTATTTCTAAATTTGGACTTGAAATCCGTGATGAACTTACTTTATTAGTTTCTCGCCGTAGATTCAAATATGCAACAGGTTCATCTAATCTATTGAACCCGAGAGAAGGTGATTTAGTTTATATTCCTTTAGTTCAAAACTTTTTTGAAATTACCTTTGTAGAAAACGAAAACGACCAAGCAATGTTTTACACATTAGGTCGTGGGCGTGGCGGTAATGTTTATGTTTATGCATTAAGAATGAAACAGTTTGTATTTTCTAATGAGATTATTGCAACTGGTATTGAAGAAATTGATGAACAGATTAGAGATAATTATGCAAGAAGTCAATTGAATATGAGTTTGACAATTGGTACGGGAACATACCTTGCCGATGAAGTAGTATTCCAGTCTCCAGATAGAACATTGGCAAATGCAACTGCAACCGCTATTGTTCACACATGGACAAAAGGTGCAACCAGAAAACTGGATGTGTATCGTGTAATTGGTTCGTTTGCCAATTCATCAAACACTATTGGTGCAACAAGTGGTGCATATTACACTACGGCAGGTCTGATTAGTGATACTGCCTTTGATGATAGTCCTTTTGAAGATATTATTGATAACTCCAGAATTGAATCTGAATCGGATTCAATCATCGACTTCACAGAAGTTAACCCATTTGGTGAACCATAATGCTTGGTAAAGAACATTATTATAACAGAACAATACGAAAAGTTGTTACCGCATTTGGAACACTTTTCAATGACATTTACCTTCTTAGATATAATAAGGCAGGCACATCTACATACGAAAGAATTAGAGTGCCATTAGCATATGGTTCTAAAGAAAGATATCTAACTCGTATTACATCAGACCCAACATTGACAAAATCTGTTGCTGTTGTTTTACCTCGCATTTCATTTGAAATGACAGGTATGAGTTATGATTCAAGTAGAAAATTACCTACTACAATTCGTAATTTTTCTGCGAATAATGCATCTTCGGTAAAAACACAATATGTTCCTGT
>Ga0181349_1001197_pt1 | contig 11163 bp, 17 predicted proteins | sample Su13VDMM110SD_FD_130106 | JGI IMG/M metagenome (GOLD analysis project Ga0181349, IMG submission 130106) | Freshwater viral communities from Lake Michigan, USA - Su13.VD.MM110.S.D | ecosystem: Environmental > Aquatic > Freshwater > Lake | place: USA: Michigan | collected 2013-07-16 | reverse complement strand
TACAACATTGAAACCATGCGCATTACTGATGAAGGCGGGGATGATAACGAAAACGGGTTCAGCAAAAAGCCCAGTACAAGTATCATGGACTCGATCAAAGCAAAAAGCCAGGTTAGTGCTGCCGCAGAAGACGCCAAGTCTGTACCTTGGGAACGACCACAAGCTCGAGAAGGGTTTGAGCTAGAAGCACCCAAGGTCACAGCTGATGTACAAAGTGCTAAACTCAAGCAATTGTTGGGCAAGATCAAAACAAACTAATGCTCAAAACCCGATAAATAATCCAAAGGCCCATGAGCAGATGCAAAAACGCACCCGCAGTTTATTAGATGAATTAGACGATTTGTACATCGAACGTGATCGCCACCTGTTGATTGAAAACCGCGCAGCCACACTAATTGCAAATGCTATCAGACTGCTAGAACAAATTGACACAGAATTTCCAGCTGACCAAGCTGAAAATCTTCAACGTAAATTGTTGAATGCCATCCGTACCAGAGACTCGGGCAAATTTGCTAGATCAGTGAGAAGAACAAATGCAGATACATGAAATCACACGCCGTAACATAAACGAAGGTCCACTCAAGAATGTTGCCACTACTCCTGTAAATTTTGGTCAAACCACTGTGGCCATGCCACAACAGTCTGTGGCCCCAAGCAAGGTGTCTTTTGCACCAAACATGATGCCCAAGGCTGCACCAGCGGCAGCATCGGCGCCAGGCACAAATCTTGCTGTAGTACCGCAAACAACTGCTGTGGCTAACACACCGGGCACTGGTGTTGCAACTGTGCCAACTGGTGGTGCAGTAGCCGCAACACCTAGAACAGGACAAGTGGCGCCTGCTGCCAACAGAGTTCGACCAAGTCAATCAGACCCTAATGTGATCGACGTTGATGCCAAAGATATTACCAACAGACAAGCACTTGCCTCACCAACAACACAACCAACCGTGACTGCGCCAGTACCTCAACCAGCAACTGCTGCCAAACCAGTGGGGCTGACCCCAGCTGATACAGCTAAACTTCGAGCTCAAGACAAATCAAATTCGCAGGTCAGGCCTACTACCCAGGCAGCACCGACGCAACCAGACACAAGTTCTAAATTTAAAACAGTAAAAGGTGCTCAAGCACCGGTGGCCGCAGCGCCAGGAAAAGCAGGATTTGTGCGCAATGCCGCAGAATACTTTGCCAACAAAACAATGAATGCTGCCGGTATTCCATTGGACCAGCAAGGTCAATATCATCCAGGCGGACACATGGCTGCCAGTCAAAATAAAGGCATTGCTAGTATAGCAAAAGCAGAAAACGATATTGCAACTGAGATATCTAAAGAATGGGCTCAACTTGGTCTTATTAATAATGTTAAAGATGAAAAACTTGATCCAAATAATATTGTGCAAGCTGCTCAAGCTCTTAACACAAGAAAACTGCAACTTAATACAAACAACATAGTTGCAAATGTAAAAAAGATGGCTCCTCAGTATCGACGTCTTAGAAATTTATACAAAAAACCAGCTGTTCGTCCTGCCGCTGCCGCTGCCGCACCTGCAATATCAGTTGGACGCGGCCAAAAACCTGAAGATTTAAATGATCCGGCTATGGCCCAGCTACTGGCTACAGCAAAGAAACAAGGAAAAATATGAAATTATTGGAAGGCGGCAATGTATTCAAAGATGCCGACGGCAATCCACTCACAGGTCGCATCAATCAAAGCGATGTAGCAGCCACAGTGCAATGGTTGGAAACACTCACAGGATTAGAATTTCCACGTGAACGTTGGCTGGGCTCAACAGGTCGTAAACCTACCTCAGGTGACATGGACATGGCAGTGGATGCCAGTGAGATATCCAAAGAACAACTGGCAGCAAAACTAACACAATGGGCAGTGAGCCACGGGCAAGATCCCAAGGCCTGGGTAAAGAAAGCCGGCGAAGTACACCTGCGCACTCCCATCAACGGCAATCCTCAAAACGGATATGTGCAAACAGACTTCATGTTCTTCCCAAACTTGGACTGGGGGCAGTTCTACTATGGCGGTGCAGATGATTCAGCATATAAAGGCATGAACCGCAATGTGCTAATGAGTTCAATTGCCAAACAACAGGGACTCAAAGTGGGTGCCAATGGTATGTTCAGTCGTACCACAAATCAGCTGGTAGATGGTGGCATGGATCCTGACTATGTGGCCAAAACACTGTTAGGTAGAACAGCCACTAGAGAAAATCTCAAGAACGTGGAAAGCATTTATGCTGCTTTAGCACGGGACCGAGACCGTGACGCCAAACTGGCCGACTTTCGTGAATACCTAAGCAAAGAAGGCCTGCAAGAACCAGACCTAGTGCGAGAAAACAGTGATGTACATTTCCTGGCCAAACTGCGTGATAGAATTGTTAATCAAGGCATGCAACCTTTGATCGAAACAGAAAAAACAAACCCATATCAAATCTACGAAGCAGAAGAAGGCAATGTAGGCGGCAGGGCCAAGGGTATCGAACACCTAGAAGATCTAATATTTCGCAAAGGCTCACGTGGTGTAGACGAAGCACTAGCTATAATTCAACATGCCGCAGAGGCACCACAAAAGACCACCAGTGTGAAGTGGGACGGTAAACCTGCTGTGATATTTGGCCGTAAACCCGACACAGGAGAGTTTGTGCTCACAGATGGCTCAGGATTTGAAGCCAAAGGTTACGATGGACTTGCTACTTCGCCGCAAATGATGGCACAAATACAAAGCACACGAAAAGGTGAGCGTGGTGAATTGATTCAGGTGTATGCTGATCTTTGGCCACAATTGCAAGCGGCTGTGCCTGAAAACTTCCGTGGCTATGTGAAAGGCGACCTGTTGTACTATCCACAACAGTCCTGGGAAGAACAGGCCGGTAATCTTGTGTTCAAACCCAACACAGTAGAATATCGTATACCTGCCAAGAGCGCCCTAGGTCAACAAATTCGCAACAGCACTACAGGCATTGCCATGCACACTATGTATGCTGACCAAGGCGAGCCCAAGCAGCCACTCAGTAGAGTTTCGTTTAACCAAGTACCTGGATTGTTCTTGAGTGGGCCCATTTACGGCAAAGGCATCACACCTCAAGATCCTGCACAATCCAAAGGACAGGCCACACTGATCAAGCAAATCAAACAAATACGTAACAGCAAAGGTGCTGCTATCGATACCCTGTTTAATCCGGCCGAACTGCAAGCCATGCAGATCACAGACTTGGCCAAACTGTGTGTGGACTACATCAATTTTAGAATCAAACAACCCAGCGGTAACTTTGACAACTTATTGGCAGGGTTTGGTGATTGGTTGCAAACCAAAGTTACTCCAAAGAAATTTGGTAACATTGTGGAATATCTAAAGAGCCCCGCATCAAACACAGAAGGCCTGGCTGCTGCATTTACTTTGTTTATCCTGCTACACGATTTGAAGTTAGACATCTTGCGTAACTTGGATTTGAAAGATCCCGGACACGAAGGCTGGGTAATGGCCACGCCTGCAGGCTATGCTAAAGCAGTAAATCGCTTTGATTTCACTGCTAGAAATGCTGCACAAAACAATCGTCAACCGGCGTAATTTTTGTCAAAAGACTAAATAAAAGCAGACCCGATAAGGTCACTAACTTAAAGGAAATTTATCATGGCTTTTATTACCCCCGTAAATGGTGATGCACAACCGGTATTTGCATTAGACACACTAAATGGTCCAATCCCACCATCCACATCCACAGCTGGTTCTCCAGTTCAACCTCAAGGTCCAAAACTTGAGTTCTTCCGCTTCGTTGCAGCCAACACAATGGCTGCTCAACAAGGCGTAAATAGTTTTGTTGCAAACGCTCTACAAGCAATTCAACAAACTACTACAATTGGCATGTATCAAGTTGACGGCGTTGCATTGAGCGTGGCTGTATACCCAATTGGCGCATTTGCTTCCACCGCCGCAGCTTTGGCTGCTGCTAACGTTGCAATGGTTCTTGGTACTAACCAGTTCAATTCATGCACAAATACTGGTTTCAAGCTAACAACCTAATCAATCATTTGATTCAACTAACCCCGGAACTAAAAACTCCGGGGTTTTTGTTTGGCGTTAAATACTCACAGAATGAAGATACAAGGCCGAACACTGTTTGATTGCAGCCCCACTGGTATTACTGGACATTTCAGATCAAGTCAAATACCCTTTGAAGATCGTGTGGGTCAAGTCATACGCAATATTGAAGACTGGAATCGTGCCAGGAATCAACAACGCAATTGGGAAACACTGCAACAAATGATTAGCTTGCGAGCACAACCCTATATTGTGCAGTTACCTCAGGTGCGTGACAATCAATGGGTTTTTGAATTTGAAGTAGAAGCAGCCGGCGTGTATTCGGTCACAGGCGAAGTTGACAACCTAACCGGACTGTTAAATGAGTGTGCAGGTATACCCATGATAACCAATCTAAACGAAATCGTGCAGTTAGAGCCTAGTTTGATCATCAATGGATCCAAACAAAACTTATGGTTCGAAACCATAAATAAATGATGTGGAGTAAAAATAATGGCTGATACAACCGACATTGAAAAGAAAAGTCTAGAAGCACACGTGGAATTGTGTGCTGAGCGGTATCGCCTGCTAGAAGTCAAACTGGAATCAATGGACGAAAAGATCACTACTCTTTTTGGTGTGATTGCCGAACTGCGCGGCATGTTACAAGCCACTAATGCCAAAAACAACGATAGAATGATCAGTTGGGGGGTGGGCATAATTGCTGCCCTTGTGGGTGCGTTAGGTTGGTCAGCGGCACATTTGATCAAACTATGACTCAAGAACAAAAATTAGAACGCTGGGCCGAACGTGAAGTTCGCCGTAATATACACACTATGATTGTGAATGATGAATTGGGTGGATATGTGGCATTTGGTCGATATCATTTGCGTCCAGCACATCAGGCATTTGAAGTATACACACCGGGCGATAATTTAATAGGCACGTTCAGCAACAAGCGCACAGCAATCAGCTGGTGTGTGGCAGACAATCACAATCAGCTCAGACTGGCACAAAGTATTAAGACTTTAGACATCAAAAAACAAACACTGTCAGCAGACATATACTGTAGACGGCAAGTAGCAGAGCGTAGTCGAGACAATGGATTTAGCGAAGTGGTATTGACCAAGTTACAACCCAAGGTTCAACAGCATACCTTGGTGGATCAAGAACTTGAAAAATGTTTAAATTCGGCTAAATATATACAACTTAGAGGATTCCAAAATGAAACTGCAAGAACTAGCGGCAATTAAGCCAACCAAACAAATAGCCCGTGTATTCGAAAGCTATTTTGGCTCACGCATGAAGTTTGACCAAATTACTGGCAAGCAAGCTCAGAAAATGTTGACACGTGTGCGTGGCGTACTAGGCGAAACTCGTCGTCAACCTTCGTTCCATCAGAGCGAACGCAATCCAGCTTACCTTAAGCTGTTGATGATGGAACAGGCGCTAACTGCTAGAATCAAAGAAGACATGGCTCCGGCTGCCCCCGGCGCACCAGCTGCTCCAAACTTGGCACAAGCCACTTCCACAGTAAAAGATCCAAAGTTAAAAGCTGCATTAGATAAAAGCACCAAAGGCCAGACACTTACACCTGACGAACAAAAAATGGTTGCTGGTGCTGCTATGATGGCTGCCGAAAGCCGATTACGTAGAGCCTATCGCATGTTAAAAGAATCAGAAGTGCAACAGGCTCAAGTGGTGTTGGCTGCACAAGACATGGTTGACAAGATGCAATCAATGTTGGAAGATGCTAGTGAAATGCAATTTAAAGAATTGCCTGCCTTGGTTGATTCAATCAAGAATCAAGTGGGTATTGACCAAGCTGCTCAATTCAACACAGATGCCACAGGCGCACTTACAGGACTGGTACAAAACTTACAAAGCGCCAAACAACAACTAGATGCTGCTTTAGGTGTGGTAACTGGCACAACACCTCCACCTGACGCTGGTATGGCTGCCATGGGCGGTGCACCAGGTGGTGACATGGCCGCTGCTGGTGACATGGCTAGTGCCGGCATAGATGATTTGGATGCTGCTGCCGGCGCCGAAATTGCTCCTCCTCCTGAAGAACAAATGCCAGTTCCCCCTGCCGCACTTGGCCGCGCCAAGAGATAATGCGAATTGACGAAGTTGAATCCACAAATGCCGGAGCCGACCCTAACAAATTGGTAGGATTGGTAAATTTCCTTGCAGGCCGAGCGGACGATACTAATGCTCAAAAACAAATCAGTCAGAATGCATTTATATCAGCTGCTCAAAGCCTGGGCATTGCTATCACAAGCCAAAATCTTGGCGACATTGTAAGTCAACCTCCACTAAGCGGTGTGTTGGAACCCTTAGATCCCAATTCTGGAATGGTCACATTCAAAGGCGCTGACATTGGCCCGGAAAAATTGTCAGTGCAACAAAGCCAACAAGTGGTAAACAAAATGGCCAAATCGGCCATGAAACGGCCAATGTAATATAGTCAACTAATTGTTGACACAAGGCGTTAAATATAGTATACTATGCTGTAGGAGGCCCGTATGAAAAAACTCATTACTCTCATGTTAGTAACCTTGGCTGTATCGGCTCAGGCACAACATCATCATCGGCACCATCATAGACATGGTGGAAACTGGATAGCACCGGTAATTGTTGGTGGAGTAATTGGCTATGCTTTTACTCGCAACCATTACGAGCCTGTTTACAATTACGGTTATGTTCCGCCACCCCCAGTGGTTGTTCAGCAGCCCATGCAAGCCAACTGTACACCTTGGACCGAAACCCAACACGCAGATGGCACTGTCACTAGAACAAGAACTTGCCAATGAAACATTGGAAAGCCTATATCAAATACACTGATAATATTGGTGTGTTAAAACAGTATGTTGCTACAGTGGCAGCACAAAATCAATTTGAAGCCATAAGCAAGTTCAAAGACAAGTATGGTTCAGAGTGTATGATAGGTTGGATAGAAGAAACTAAATTATATGGTTTACAGTCAGTAGGTTATTGATCATGATGAAAACTCAACAATTTTGGACCATTAATGGAAATTGATCAATTGGTAAAAACTCATGATGTTGTGTTGTTTATGAAAGGCACAGCGCAGTTTCCCATGTGTGGATTTTCTGGTCGTGCTATACAGATTCTTAAAGCATGTGGAATAAAATCTCTCCATACTGTAAATGTATTAGAAGATAATAACATAAGACAGCAGATAAAAGAATATAGCCAATGGCCTACTATTCCTCAATTGTATGTTAACGGGGAATTTATCGGAGGGTCGGACATCATGACAGAAATGTATGAACAAGGCGAATTACAGGAATTATTAAAGGATTGATATGGCATATTCAGAAAAGGTAATTGAACACTATGAAAATCCCAGGAATGTGGGCTCTTTTGATAAGAGTGATACTGATATTGGTACTGGTATGGTTGGTGCACCTGCCTGCGGCGACGTAATGAAATTGCAAATCAAAGTCAAAGATGGAATTATTACAGATGCAAGATTCAAAACATACGGATGCGGCAGTGCGATTGCCTCCAGTTCTCTCGTTACCGAGTGGGTTAAAGGACGAACGCTTGACCAGGCGGCAACTATTAAAAATTCAGAGATTGCTCAAGAACTCGCGTTGCCACCAGTCAAGATTCATTGTTCTATTCTTGCTGAAGATGCTATAAAAGCTGCTGTAGAGGACTACAGGAAAAAGCATGATCTCCTTAACTGATCTGGCTTATAACAAAGTTAAACGACTCCTGCAAGCCAAAGACTATGCTGGCATTCGCCTTGGAGTAAAAACTACAGGTTGCTCTGGCCTAGCGTATGTGTTAGAATACGTACAAGAATACACACCTTCAGAATCCGATATTAACTATGCCCAACAAGACTTTGTGGTACTAGTTGATAAGAAAAATGAAGTGTATCTCAGAGGCGTTACTGTAGACTATGTACGGCAAGGACTTAACGAAGGCTTTGAATTTATCAATCCCAATGAACGTGACCGCTGTGGTTGCGGCGAAAGTTTTAGAGTTTAAATTGTACAATCCAAAATTCAATTACACACCCATACCCAGGGTCACAATAGACGGTAAAAGATTCTACGCCACCCCGGATGGCAACAAGTTACCTTCAGTGACCACTATCCTGGACCGAACCAAAAGTGAAGAAAGCAAAGCTGCCTTGCACAATTGGCGCCGCGCAGTAGGTGCAGAACGAGCACAAGCCATTACTACAGAAGCAGCCAATCGCGGCACTAGAATGCATACCTATCTTGAAAAATACATTCGAGAAGGCGCCATACCTGCCCGCGGATCAAATCCATTCAGTTGGCCCAGTCATGTCATGGCAGAAGAAGTGGTCAATCGGGGATTAAAAAATGTAAGTGAATTTTGGGGTATTGAAGTGCCCTTGTACTTCCCGGGCGTGTATGCAGGCACCACAGACGGTGCAGGTATTCATCTAAATGAAGAATCCATACTAGACTACAAGCAAACTAACAAGCCTAAAAAACGTGAATGGATTGATGATTACTTTGTTCAATTGTGTGCCTACGCCGAAGCACATAATGAACTGCATGGCACACGAATTAAAAAAGGTGTAATTTTGATGTGTGTTAAGCCTGATCTAGATGAGCAACACAACATCGTAGGACAGCCCAAATATCAGGAATTTGTGCTAGAAGGTGCAGAATTTGAAAAATATCGCACCATGTGGTGGAAAAAGGTTGAACAGTACTACGTGCTAAATATGTGATACCTCAAGGAATCACACTGTGGCAATTGTACAAATCTCAAGAATAACCAACCGCAAAGGTCTCGAAGAAGATCTTCCGCAACCTCTAGCACCAGCCGAACTTGGCTGGGCAGTAGACACACGTCAATTGTATATTGGACCAGGTACATTGGCAGAAGGATCTCCCGACGAGTATAACAATGTAGAAATTCTTACAGAATATTCGGACATTCTGGCTACACAAACTGCCTACACTTATACAGGGCAAACTGCCACAGGGTACTCTGTGCAGACTGGAACAACTGTGGGGTCGCCTGTAAGCCAAAGTTTACAAAGCAGATTAGACAGTTATTGCGTGGTCACAGATTTTGGCGCTACTGGTGACGGGGTAACAGACGATACCGCAGCAATCAACCGAGCTCTCTATCAATTGTATTGTGTGCAAGCAAATCCACAAATTCGCAGAAGTTTGTTTTTCCCGGCTGGCAATTACATAATCACCAATACCATCCTGGTACCTCCATATGCCATGTTGTATGGTGAAGGCCCAGAAAGCAGCATTTTGAATTTCTTTGTGGCTGCATGGACCAGTACTGTGGCATATGCTGCTGGGGTGTTGGTAAAGTCTGGTGGTCTTTACTATAGATCAAACTTTGCAGTTCCCGTAGGAGTTGGCCTAGTTGACCAAATTGATGGACAATATTATTGGGGCAATATATCTACTGGTGCAGCCAACGGACTCCCAGAGTACATAATGCAAACAGCCAGTAGCACACAACAAACAGGTGTGAATATTGTGAGCCCACTTGAGCCACAAAATATTTTGATCTCCAACATGAACATGATTACCAATCAAATCATGAATGGATTGTTGATTGAACGTGCTCATGATTGTGCATTTACCAATGTTGGAATTCAAGGTCCGTTGACCACTAGCACACTCACAGTGTCTACAGATAACATTGCGGCTGTTCGATGGGCCAGCACAACTACATTGGTCGATAATCATGTTAATTTTGAAAATTGTGTTTTCAATGGCTTCACATATGGTACCAATACTGCCCAACAGATTGAAGGTATTGTATTTTCCAATTGCAAATTTGACACCTTGTATCAAGGTGTGTATCTAGGTGGCGCAACTCCGGTGAATGGTGGTCCGTCGGGAGTGCGATTGATTGCTAACACATTTGACAACATCTATGTAGAAGGTATTGTAATTGATGGCGTGAGTTTAAACACCACCACCAACAATGTGTTCTATGATGTAGGCAATCACTTTAATGGTGCTGCGTTGGCTGCAAGCGCAATCATTGATATTGACACTGCCAACAATGTATGCTTGGGTGACATGTTTGAAAGAACTACAGCACAATCAGCTACCTATGCTAGAATTAAATTAAACAATACTGCCAGCATTGCCATGGAGAATGGCTATCGATTGTTACAAGGTTCCTACATTCGTGAATCGGGCGTTACATTCACCCTCACAGACAACGTGAGTTCAGCTACACAAATATTCTCATTTGATGCCAACGTAATTGCTGCTGTACAAATTGATTACACTATAGTTCGTGGTACTTCTGTTAGAACTGGCGTTTACACTATTGTGAGAGGCACAGATGCATCGGGCACCAATCTCCAAGGCACTGACACCGGAGTGCAAAACTCAGTACCAGGAGTGACCTTTTCAGTTACAGAAAGTAGCAGTACTGTGGCATGGAAGTATGTCACAACCAGCACCGGCACCAACGGTGTGTTAAACTATTCAATCACCTACCTAGCCTAATGTGGGCTCGCACCTTTGATGCCAGATTGGCCAGTTGGAATCAACTGCGTGTAGCAGTTGCTGCCATGCCTGTTGACCAATGCCTGCACTCTGTCAATGCTTGGTGGTTTGACACACCCTGGCGTGCATATCATTTACACTGGGACGATCAATCCACATGGCCTGATCCATGGCAATTATTAGATGACAATTTGTTCTGTGGGCTTGCAAGAGGGCTGGGAATGTTGTATACTATAGCTCTGCTGGATCGACTAGACATACAAGATGCTGAATTAATAGACACCGGAAGTGACAATTTAGTCCTAGTGGAACAAAAGAAATATATACTGAATTGGGACAGAGATCAATTGTTAAATATCAATCTAACACCGTTTAATCCACGGCATCAACTCAGCCAAGAACAAATAAAAACACAGATAAAGTAGCGAAAAATGAAAAATATAACAGTTGTCAAGCGCAGTGGACAGCGCGAGCCATTGGCATTGGAAAAGTGGCAAACCCAAATTGCCAAGGTATGTGCAGGTATAGCAGATGTAAGTCAAAGTATGGTAGAGATCAAAGCTCAACTGCACTTTTATGATGGTATTACCACTAAAGAAATTGATGGCATCACACTGAGAGCCATTG
>Ga0181349_1001196_pt1 | contig 11167 bp, 23 predicted proteins | sample Su13VDMM110SD_FD_130106 | JGI IMG/M metagenome (GOLD analysis project Ga0181349, IMG submission 130106) | Freshwater viral communities from Lake Michigan, USA - Su13.VD.MM110.S.D | ecosystem: Environmental > Aquatic > Freshwater > Lake | place: USA: Michigan | collected 2013-07-16 | reverse complement strand
GGACCCGTGGCACGCACCCCGTGGCACGAACCGTGGCACCCGTGGCACGGACCACGGACCAAGGCTAAGTAACTAACCAGTTACATACTTATGCACCCCGTACGCACCCCGTAAGTAACTAACTAGTTACATACTTAAGCACCTCGTAAGTAACTAACTGGTTAGTTAAAAGAACAAACCGTGAAAACGACAGAGAAGGCCTGTGGGGGGCCTTCGTGGCACGGCCTGTGTCATTCCCTTCTGGGACCTTCGACAGGCCTCCTAGGCCTTCCTTGTGGCTCGTGGCACGGTCAAAAATTCACCAAATATCGGTGACCGTGACGGTCTGAACACTGTTCAGATGGCACGGTGACACAAACAAGGCACACAATGGCCGTTGACACACTTGAGCGTAAGTCATTGATAATGCTCAACAATTTAATTCGTTAGCGCACTCCCGTTGACCCCCGCTAAGTCGTTGATAATGCTCAACAATCTCAATCGTTATAACTTATGGCGTAAGTCGTTGATAACATTGAGGAAATTATTTTTGGCTCTACCTCTTGAAAACCCTTGTTTGAGACCACATATATGGTATTCGGCCAAGCATACCGCATGGCCAGAAACTGGACCGCTGAAAGGGTCACACAATGAAGCCAATCTCAACCGCTCGCATCTCGCGCTTCTCCATCTTCCTCGCAGAACGCCGCAACTATTCTTCGCGGGTCTCGCAAGGCCTTTGGAACGTCGAGCCGTGGCAGACCTACCCAGACGGGTCTGGCCGCACCTACAAGCGCGCCGCCTCACGCCAAGAACGTCAGGCCGCCCGTCTCGATCTCCGCACCCTCTCGCAGGAAGCTTGAACATGACTGATATCATCATCACCATCGCCGCTCGCTCCGCGCTCCGGCAAGCCATCACCTCGCATCCCCGTTGGTCGGATTTCAAACGGTCCCACGCCAAGCTAATTTCGCAATATGGTAAAAGCGATTTTATCTTGGCCTGTCAGACACTTAACATCGATATTCAAGCGGTTATTGCCGCCTCAAACTCTAAGGAAACAGCCGTGAAAGATCGTTCAAAAGATCGCGCAGAAGTGTCCGCGCTCCGTGGCCGCTTTGATGTAATCGCCTCGCGCCTCGACACGACTAGCCGTGATAAAGCTTCCGCTATTTTTGAAAGCATTCAGAAGTACGGGGGCGGGATGGCAACGGAAGCGCAGTTCGCGGCCATCGCAAAGATTGTCGCGGTTGGTGAGGCCTTGCCGCCAGTTGGTGCGACAGCGACAGCGACAGCCTCGCCCGTTATCCCTGTTGCGGCACCCGTGGCAACCGCTCCGGCCAATCCGGCGGCGTCGAATGCTCTTTATGATATCATGCGTGACGCCGTTCGCGCCGATCTCGCGCCTATGGTTCAGGACCTTGTTACTCGCGCGCTCGACGGGGTGCAGACCGTAAAAATCGAATTGACTCGACAGGGTGAGACAGCGGGAACCGCAGAGGGGCATCAGCACCCGTTGTTCGCGACCCTTTGCCGTGTCTTGGCGGCCCGTCAGGCGAACGGATATCCGGTTAACGTCTGGCTGTCTGGTCCGACAGGCTCCGGCAAGACATTCAGCGTCCGGCAATTTGCCAAGGCGGCGGGGCTTGAGTTCGGGCTTCACGGAACTTGCCGCGACGAACACCAGTTACTTGGGTACGTTTCGCCGACTACGGGCGTGTATCAGACAACCGCCTTTCGGGAGCGTTGGGAACACGGCGGGGTGATCTTGCTTGATGAGATGGACAGCTACGATGCGGGGGCGACACTCGCTCTTAACGGTATCGCGGACGGGTTCATAAATTTTCCTGATCGCATGGTAGTGCGTCATCAGGATTGCTACATTATTGCCGCCGGAAATACGTGGGGTGAAGGACCAAATTCCCAATTTGTTGGGAGAGCAAAACTAGACCAAGCATATTTGAGCAGATATCCGGTCAAGCTAGCATGGACATATGACGTAGCGTTAGAAATCGCGATCTCCGGTAACGCAGATTGGGCGAGACGTGTTCAGGCGGCCCGTGTCCGCAAAGATGCGGCGGGGGTTAAGCACTTGATCGATCCACGCCACACAATGGCAGGAGCGGCACTGATCGCGCAGGGCTTTACTCATGATGAGGCGGCATCAATCACGTATCTTGCGGGGCTGTCCGCTGATCAGGTCAAGATTGTAGAGGGGCGTTCAATATGAGATCGATCACCCTTCCAACCGTTGAGGGTTGCCCTCATACCGCGCAGGACCACTTCCTGATCGGCGACCTTCCATCTTTCGCCGACCGCGCTGACAAGGTGCCTGTCGATTTCAGCACCCGCAAAGAATGCGGCGGGTCATCGTGGACGGGACGGATGCCTTACGATGGAGCGGTGCAATTCACCCGCACGGGTGACCTGTCGGGCGTTGCGGCATCAGATGCATATCTTGCCAAGTTTGAGGCTCTCGCCCCCATGCGGACCGCATGGGAGCGCAGATCGGACGTGATCGGAACCACGCTAGACATGGGGGCATATATGGCCGACCAACCCATGCATATGCGGCGGCGGGTCCGCACCATGGCTGAGACAGCACCCTTGACGGTTGCGGTTGACCTTGTGTCGTCCGCAGGGGTTAATGCTAAAGACCTCCAAAAGAGGGGCGCGCTAATTCTCGCCCTTGTCCGCTCCCTCTCGATCACGCGCCCCGTTGAATTGTGGGTTGGCGGTTCGGCCCTGCCTTACAGCAAGCGGGGTGCGTGGCATGTCTATTTCAAAATCGACACTACTCCTCTCGACCTTGCTCGGACCGCTCATGTCATGACCTGCCCCGCTGTCTCACGGGGGATGATCTACGCCATCATATCGCACGAGGCGGGGAGCACAGGCGGTGACCTGCAATGGCCGTACAGTGACAATGCGTGGAGCCGCGCCAATATGAGGCCCGTCCTATCCCGCGCCTTCGGACAGGCTGACATGCTGACAATCGCCGCGCCGCATGTTCAGGATGAACTGGTGAACGAGCCTGAAGCATGGTTCGAGCGTATGCTCACCCAATACGGGGGTGCCGATCATGACGCCTGAAACATTGGACACCTTGCACCTCACCATCAAGCCGGATGGTGAGGGGGCGTATGTCGTGACCCGTGACGGGGCAGTGGCCGCATGGTTTGTCAGGGGCAAGCGTGACCGCACGATCTGGACCGCGATGCTTGCCAATGGCACCTTGCACAAGGGGCGGACGATCTCCGATCTGCTAGACTGGACAGCGGACAACCTACCACCCCGTAGACGCTGACACAGTCAGTCTTGACTTGTGTCATGAGCCTCGCCCGAAAGGGCGGGGCTTTTTTGTGCTTTGCCCGTGGCAGGGAGCCGTGGCACCAGAGCCAAACGATAGCCAAACACATGTGCCACATGTGCCACCGTGGACATGCTCATATCTTTCGTGGCACGGGACATCGTGCCATGTGACAGGCCCGCAAGCTTCAAAAGCTTTCGCCGTGACAGGCGGTTCCTCGCGCTCATGTCACGCACCCACCGCGAGAACTGTTCCGTAGATTCCAAGAAGGTTTCAGGCATCAGCGCACTCATTATCCATATCTGTGCCGATTTTACTCAGCGTTTCACTTACAAGGTTAATTATCAGGTTCCAGTCAACAGGGTATGTCATTACAAGGCATGGCACGGGCGGCACTGCTTCAGGATCATTCAAGTCCCACACCTGCCCACAGGAATACACATATAGCTTTGCATCAGATGGATGGCTCACCACATTCCAGACGTTGGAATACACCTTGGACCTAGAGAACTGCCACGCAACCTGAGATGAACGCCACAGGCCCTCGGTCTTGTACTTCTTTGTCTTACATACTTTGCTTTCTATCCAGAACTCGCCTGATGCCATGGCACCATTGATGTCAGGGATGCCAGCCCCAACCCGTGCCTCAATCCTTGTCCATGTCACCGTCTTCTCTGTCATCTTCTTCAGAGAAGTCCACATCTTCGTCTCCGTCGTCAGCATTGAGTATCGCGGCATTTTCAAAACTCTCTGTAAACACGCCATTCAATATGGTGTTGGAACTGTCTGCCCCCAGAAGCAATGGGAACTCCGACTGTATGCGCTTGATCTCTGCCATAACCTCATCCCGTGACATCTGGTCAATCTTACCCACCATGATCTCCTGTCGGGATATATAAAGCCCTGCCACCTGCCCTCTGGACTTCTCTGCTGCCACAGCCGCAGTGAAGTTTCCTTTGACCAAGGCCGCGTCCCTAATCTCAGCCATCTGCTGGACATGGTTCTCGAATGTCACTTCATACCGATCTGATAACTCTTTTTTAATCTCTCGCACCCTATTCACCACCCTTGGGTAATACCTGTCTGACATGAGCATCCAGCCCCGTGCCACCGTCCTGCCTTTGTAGCCCGCCTTCTTAGCGGCCTCCTTCTGTGACAGGCCAGAAGCCACATGCTTTGCAAACTCTTCCTGCTTTGGCGTGATGCCCAACTCTTTCCGCGTATTGCCGACAGCTTTCAAGGACTCAATCGTAAGGTCGTGCATGTTCCTTACAGCACGTCCCCGCTTCTTTTGTTTCAAGAAAGTTGCCATGCCACCTTATACCCAATCTGAACTGCCACATCAACCAGATGTTGTATAAGGAAGGAGGAAAACAAGCTAAGTCATTGATATTGTTGTATAAAGCGTCCTTTTCCCCGAGAGCCGACAGTATGCAAGAGACCTCCCTATACACGCGTACCCATCTTATAAAGGGGAATAAAGACTCTATAAAGACTCTATAAAGACTCTGAGAAACTGCTAAGTCCTTGATATATAAAGATAACCACTAAAAAATAAAGACATATAGACTCTGAACGTCCAAGAGGTCACAAAAAATAAAATGTCTCATTTGGACCAAAAGAGTCTTTACTCAGTATATCCCCCAAAAAGAGTCTTTATTCCCCTTTATAGAGTCTTTATTTTGTACCTCCTTATAGCACAATTCCCTTTATCCAAGGACCGAGGTCCACCCCCCTTCCTCCTCCCACACACCCACCCCTTCCTCCTCCCCTCCCAAGTTATAACCCCACCAAGCAAGGCTTTCTGTCATTATAATTTATTTTCAAATACCGCTTGACAGTTTAGATTGTCACCTATAATCTTGAAACATCGACAGAAAGATAGGAGATGAAGAACATGTCTCGCGCATACATTTACAAAGTCGTTGTGCATATCAAACACGTCACCCAGTTGGGAGGTAATAGAAGCCTCCTGATTGAGGAGGACCATCCTTATTACTTTAGTACGAGCCTAGCCGCCAAGGACTTTGGCGACAGTGTCATGGACGTTTATGATTGGAAGTACTCGTTCTCTGCTGTTCCGATGTTCGAGGACAGTAGGCATGGCATAGATGACGCCATATTGTGTTTCAGCGAGGACGTTGAGAGTTTAATCAGATCGGTTCCATCTGTTACAGTTGCGGCCTGAGGGGGTTGATTCCTGCATCCGCGATGGCAACGGGCAAGTGTGAAAGGCACTACAAGGCAAGGTTCGGGCCTCAGATCACCGCTAACTTGGATTTCCCGTGAAACCCTGCAAGCCATCCCCTATTAACTTAGAAAGAGAGATCAACATGACCTATGACCCGACACAATCCCACTCATTTGCATCCTTTGGTTGGGATGACTTGGAAGCCATGGCATCCCACGTCTTGAACAACCACTCCGGTTTGATGGACGAGGACATATGCTTTGAGGTGAACGACGACGACGACTTGGCACTCCTTGACGAGCCGACAGACCTTCAATGGCTGTTGACGTATATGGAGTTGCACTACCAGAAATTTAACACCCACTTTGAGTGGGAACCTGCAAAGAACTTTGAGGAGAAAGCATCATGATAAATAAAATTTGCAACCACTGTGGCGGCGACAACGTATTGCGAGATGCGTTTGCTGAATGGGATTTTCAGAAGCAAGCTTGGGTCTTGCAGAATGTGTTCGACGAATGCTTTTGTGAAGATTGTGATGGGTCAACCACCATCGTCGATGAAACCATGGAGAAAGCATCATGAAACTAGGAGTTATGCCATCTGAGAATGGCTTTTCGAGACTTATCACAGAGAGCATGGCAAGCTTGTATTTCAAGCGATGTGATAAGAGCCACGATTACCACATCAGCACTGAGGTTTCTGTCACTAACGAGGATGGCACGGGTTGGCACTTTACTAAGGACGACCTGAGAGAGGCCGCAGAATTGTTTATGCAACTGGCTGACGAGTTGGAAATAAATGAGAAAAAAGGAGAAGCATCATGAGTGATATAAAAGCAGACACCTTTGCAAAGGTGTCGATGATTACCGAGGCCGCAATGAAGCAGACCTCATTGCTTATTGTTGGTAAGGCCACTGAACTGGGTGTGGATAAGTGGGACGCTGTTAAGGTACTGACTTTCTCCGCACTTGAGTTCGCCTTGAAGGCCAACCTGTTGACGGGTGCCGCGTCAGACTTGGACGCATTCAGGGCGATGATCGACGACTTGATCGACACCCTTGTGACACGGGACGAGGACGTTATTGATGCCATCAAGGGTATCAACAAGATCAAAAAAGAAAGGGCCGCGTGATGACAAAGCTAACAGAAGAACAGGTCAAGGACATAACTGCCATGACAAAGGAAATCTATGCCGACATGACAAACGCTCTCTTATTCTCCTCAAAGAAGTTTGAGGGGCAGAAGGAAGTTTATGTTCAGTCCGCCCTCATGTCATCCATGACACGGCTCCTGCTTCATACTGGACTGGCGACTGGTCTGGGCTATGACGCCATCAAAGAAGGCGTCTGCACTTGTATTGATATGTACAAGGCCGAGGCCGAGGAAGAAGAGACAGACATCCCGATATCCAAGTACATGAACTAAGGACCGAGGACCATGAGCCAATTTGAAAGAAGCATGAATATCCTTTCGATATCCAAGCCTAAGATGATACCCGTACCAAAGAGGAACGCCCACAAGATCGGCGTTCTTCATCCGAAAAGTATGCAGGGCGTGGTGACACAGACCATCCTGAACATGGAGGTCGGTCAGATGGTCACCATCAAGTATGACGGTGACCTATCCAACTTACGATCACGCTTCGCGCTGTTTCGTAAGCGTCACCCTGACATCAACATAACAACGAGGGTGACATCTGATGATACGATCAGCGTTTGGCGGCTTTCTTAAACGGCTCTTTCGCAGGAGTGCGCTAGACCTAAACGCACCGCGTGTTGTGGCATATGTCACGATACGTGGAGAAACCAGAAAGGTTACATGACATGAACGCAGCAGAATTTAGTAAGGTTATAAAAAAGTTGGTGACTCAACTTGCCGGAGCAGGAATACCGGTTCAGTCCGCCAAGACTTTAATAGAGGGTGCATACAGGTGTCATGCCACAATGGCTATGGTCAACATCGCGGGGGACAAAGAGCAACAGATGAACCTCTTCCTTGAATATTTCGATGACAGCATCAGGGAGACATTGGGTGGCTTCTTTGCCATGACCGAAACTGTTGGTGATCTGGACCAAGCAGAAGTTATAGATATTGGGTTATCCACTCTCCTGACACATGCCTCATTTGGTTGCCTGATGGTAACAAAATCACCTGAGGATGCTCGTAAGATGTACGACCAGATATGTGCTACCGCGTTTGAAGCCGCCTGTGACAGGGAAAGAGATGAAGAGGAGGATGCTGATGTTACAGTTCACTGATGCAAACGCCTTGAAGACACACTACGCGGGCATAAGGGCCAAGTTCCGAGGTCCGGTGACCTACTGCCCGCCTCTAAGGCTCATCAAGACACCTGAGGTGCTTGACATGCCGGTGCCACAAGTTCGGCTTCCTGACCCGTCTAGCATCTCTCAAGAGATGCTTGACGAGTATAACAAGTACTTCACGAAGTCTACCAAGTCTCAGGTAAGGGCCATTGTAAGGGAGGTGAGTGAGAAGCATTGTGTAAAGGTGGAGGATGTCCTGTCACAGAGCAGGAAGAGAACTCTGGTCGTAGCACGTCAGGAGGCAATGTATAGAGTAAGAACCGAGGTCGGGAAGTCTTTGTTAGAGATTGCAAGGCACTTCAAGAGAGATCATTCAACAGTGATGCACAGCATCGAAGCACATGGAAAAAGGATTGCGGCATGAACACCAATAATTTTATCAAGATACTTGAGGTTTATAACGGCATCAAGGGTGAGGGTGTCACGATGGACATTACATTTGGTTCCAAGGAAGATGACATAATATCTGTGGGACATGAGTGGACTATTGAAGTCCTACTAAGGGATGTGGCCCCTATGATCAAGCTTGAGCGTGACGAACGTGAAAAGGAAGGTCCAATCTTTACTTGTTTCTTTGAGCCATCATCCATCACAAGCATCGTTATTAATAGGGACTGACACATGACACCGACAGAAAAGCTTCTTAGCGAAAGACAAGATACACACGGCGACTACAAGGAGGTTGCGCGTGTTGCCCAGACTTTCCGTGACATGATGCGTGACACGCAGGGTTGGGAGTACATGAACGACACTCAGAAGGAGGCGTTGGACAGCATGGCATCTAAGTTTGGTCGCCTTGGTTCTGGTGATCCGCACTTTCGTGATCACTGGGACGATGTAGCGGGGTACGCTACGCTCGCATCCATGAACTGTGACAGCGCAACAGACACCATAGCCCGTGACATCGCAAAGGTTGTCGGGCAGATCAAGGTCGGAGGAGAGCCGACAGGTGTTGACGAGGGTGGGGAGAGGTTCCCAGAAGTCGTGACAATCCCGAGGGTCAGCGGCAAGAAGGGTTTCTTTGGTGCCAAGAAGGATGAGGGAGAAGCGTGATGCGTAAAGGACCGTATCTAAATACCAAGAGTGGTTTGCGAAAAGGGTTGTTGGTTGTGGCAGAAATGTTGGAAACAAAAGCCCTCATCCATACTGATGCACAAAGTGACGTGGGTGATAACCCGCCAAAGCCAAACCAAAGGAATTTTAATTTAGAAATTTTAGCCCAGAGCGATTACGATTGTGGCACGGTAGCCTGTATTGGGGGTTGGTGTTGGCTTTTGAACAAGGAGATGCCCGTTCCTACAGGAGACGATGATACGGTTTTCTACAGTGTTGATGCTGCGGATAACGCGGAACAATTTGTTCATGGTGCAAAGTATCAGGATCAAAATCTTCATGAACTATTCTACCCGCCCTTTGATAGGTACGCCCGTGAAGCGGAAGAAAGTGGGAGTGATAAATGGGGGTTTTGGGATGCCTTGGACGAGTCTTTCAGCGGAGTAACCACAGAACAGGCGGCGAAGGCCATACGAAACTACCTCAAGGACGGTAACCCTGACTGGCGTTCAGTCATGACAGAAGGAGAATAGACATGGGACTCAAGAAACTTGAAGAGCGAAACAAGCAAATCATCTTACAAAGAAAGCAAGGAGATACCCAAAAAAAAATAGCCGAAAGATATAATCTAAGCCAAACTTCCATAATGGTTATATGTATGAGGGCAAAACGTATACAAGACAAAAGAGTAGTGCATGACGAGGTGGTGGATCAAGTAAAACAGGCGTTACTCAGAAGGCTTGACGAGTTGGAGTGGTCGGTTCGCACAAGAAATTATCTTATAAATAACGGCATCATCTGTATTGGTGACCTAATTAAGCAATCAGAACACGACCTATTACTCATCCCAAACCTTGGTCGCGTATGTCTTGATGAGATCAAGGAAGTTCTGGGGACAATGGGTCTTCATCTCACCAAAAAAGAGATGACAAGATGGAGACACGGTGAGTTGATTACTTATTATGCTTGAGGGTAGCACCATCTTCATGTTCTCGTTGGCGGCGGCGGTATTTATCACTGCCGTCGCCATCCTCACCCACTCAATCTGGAGATCATAGATGCCCGATATCACGATGTGCAATGGTGAGACATGCGTTTTAGCTGAGACATGCTACCGCGCACCGCAGAGCGGCACGGAGCCGAATGGTGACCGGCAGTCGTGGTTCGTTGAGGAGCCGTACTGGCGGGATGGCCGAGGTCCGACCGTCTGTGATTACTATTGGAAGATTGACCCGCCGAAGGAGAAAGAGTGATGACTGAACAAGAAATGGAAATAAACTTTCTGAGGGGTGAAGAGTTTGACAATCTGATGATTCAGCACAAAGAGTTGCGAGAAGCCACAACGGACCTGCTTAACGCGATTGATGGACTATTTCCCACAGACGGCCCTGTCAAGGCTAGGGTTCGTGCTGCACTGAAGGAGAAAGAGTGATGGCGAGAAACCCAGATTATGTGACGCGGGAAAACGCCTCGAAGAAACTTGGGCCGGAGCCTGTTACCACCTTGTTTGGAATGCGGAGGCTTGACCCAAGACAGTGTTATGGAAGCATGATTGTTGAAGTGCGGTTCAGTAGGTCCGGCGTTCCTTTGGTGAAGGAGAAAGAGTGATGGAAACCGTTGAACAGATCAGTAAGCTACAGGCGCAACTCAAGGTTCTCCAAGACGATGAAATGCAACACGCTAAAACCATCCACAATCTGTCAAAAATGGCGGCGCGGTTTCGCATAGGGCTACAGCGGATATACGACCTGCACAATAGCGGCGATGAATACAGTGAGCGAGAGATCAACGACAAGACTTATGAAATCGTTGTTAATGCGCTAGTGGGGTATGAGTGATGGCAACATGTAACTGCCAGTTGTGTAGAGAAACCTGCAACTGCGAACACTCGGCTGATCTGATCGACAGGCTGAACAACGTGAAGACGGACGTGAACGACTACTTCGTAATCGTCGATGCTGTCAATGCAATCACCGCGCTGCGGACCAAGTTGAAAGAACTGTCCGAGGACATAGGACTACAGCGGGATGATGCGTGGGACGAGGGGTATGCACACGGATACAACACAGCACTGGAGGAGAAGACAGATGAAAATAGACATTAAAGAGATGACACTTAAAGTTTACCGAGCAATGTTAAACAATGACAGCGGAGAAGGTGCCGCTGATCGTCAGGTTGCGGAGCATGGTGAGGAGAAGCAGAAGCGTTGGTCCCTCATATACCGCCCCACTGTTATTGAGACATTGGTCCAAGTTGGGTTGTACAAGCGACCCCTGCCACCACAGCCCGTTAAGAAAGACGAGGAGAGTT
>Ga0181349_1001195_pt1 | contig 11170 bp, 6 predicted proteins | sample Su13VDMM110SD_FD_130106 | JGI IMG/M metagenome (GOLD analysis project Ga0181349, IMG submission 130106) | Freshwater viral communities from Lake Michigan, USA - Su13.VD.MM110.S.D | ecosystem: Environmental > Aquatic > Freshwater > Lake | place: USA: Michigan | collected 2013-07-16 | reverse complement strand
AACCTCATTATCTACAATCAAAGAAAAATTCTGATATGAATAATCCGGGATTAAGATATTACCATTTATGGGATACAAATCCAAACCCAAATAATTTAGGTAAACCAAATAGAATTGGTAAAGTTTTCCCTGACGACCAAATCATTATAATAGATGATGAAGAAATCATTGCAGCAATGTCTTATAAATCAAATAGAAATTGGACATTACCAGCACCAAGAATTGGTTTAACAACACCAAATACTTGTGGTTCAAATGGTGAAACTAGTACAGGATTATTATCTGATTCAACTGAATATTTTTACGTTACATATAGATTTACAAATGAAAATTCATTTACTAATTCTTTACATTGTAATTATTATACAAAAATTCAAGGTCCGGATATTTTTTGTAATCCAGAATTAAGTCAAAACGTATCTGTTCGATTTGGAGGTGATTTCCCTTGCCTGAATCAAATACCTGAATTACCGGTTAGTCCTATTTCTTGTGATTTAGTCTCAGGATTCTTTGGAGAAAAATTTGAAATTATATGTCAAAGAGTTACCGGAGATACTAGACCTGAATCATCTGAATGGAAAGTAATTGATGTTACTTCACAAATTAGTGGTGATAGTATTAATGGATATATTACTCAAAGTGGTATTACAGGTAACACATTCGTAATTAGCGAATTAGATTATGATAACGCACCAACTTATAACTTAAATGACCCATACTATAACGACCTTAATTTACCTCTTAGTGGTAGTACAGGTACTACGTTAAATTTTGGTGATGAATATTACTTCTATGGTTCAATTGAAACCGACATTCAAGCAACCATATACGAAATGAGATATAAGATAAATCTTGGACAAGCCGAGTTCTTAGCAACCTCAAATCCATCTTGGTCAGTTAACACACCATCATATATTTCCGAAATTGGTCTTTACGATGACGAAATGAATCTTATGATTGTATCAAAGCTACAATCTCCTGTCCAAAGACAGGGTATTCAACAGTTTTTGGTAAAATTTGATTTTTAATATATGAAAAAGACATTAAAAGAAAGTCCTAAAGTATTAGGACTTGATGTCTCAACTAAAACTATTGGTTGGGCATTATTTGACATACAAAGTAAAGAATTATTAGAATTAACCCACGTATCACCAATACCAAAACCAAAAGAAGAAAATAAAATAAAAGAGTTACTTCTTAAAGGTGAAATCTTTAGAACCAAACTTTTAGATTATAAGGATATGGGTATTACTAAAGTTATTATTGAAGAACCTTTATTAAATTCAAATAACGTCTATACGGTTCAAACATTATTAAGGTTTAATACTTTGGTAACAAAAGAAATTTACGACGTTTTAGGAGTAGTTCCTGACTTTATATCAACATACAATTCTCGTAAGTTTGCCTTTCCCGAATTAGTTAAAGAAAATGATAAAGGTAAATTTGTTTTATTTGGTGGTCTTCCAAAAGATATTGATAAGAAACTAATTATTTGGGAATTAGTCGCCAAAAAAGAACCTCAAATCACTTGGCAATATACAAGGAATAACACTCTTAAAAAAGAAAACTTTGACCAAACAGACGCTTATTGTTGCGTGATTGGTCATATGAGACAAGAAAATATATGGTAATATTCTAACCCACCTTTTGGTGGGTTTTTTATTATTGAAAACAAAGAAGACTACCAACTTCTACAATAGTACCGGTATTATCAATCCTAAATGAACTATAAATAGATAAGAATGATGGCGACGCCGCATACCAACCAGGTGTTGTAACTAATTGTGTAGTACCAAATAAAGGCGTGTTGTACACTTGTGAACCTATTGTAATTCCATTAGTAAATGTTACCGTACCAAGAGCACCTCCCGCTAAATTACCCGCAATACAAGCTTGAGATGAAGAACCATATGGACCAACCAAACTATATGATTGTACCGGTGGTGGTTCAACATACGATAAACAATCTGTACAATTATTAAAAGGAGATGTAGGTGCTCCAGGATTTATTATTGTGAAAAAGTTTCCGGTATAATTTGTTACATTAGTACCGGGAGGAAATGTTGGAGTATTGGTAACATACAAGAATTCTGAACAAAAATATAAAATTCCTATTGGGAATCCATAATCCACACCATACCTAAATACTTTATTTGGTATAATCGTATAACCGGGTTGAGTTTGAACCATATATTGTGGTGGATTTGTATTACAAAATCTATAAACATAATATTGTTGTACTGGCGTTGGTGTCGGTGTTGGAGTCGGAGTTAGTGTCGGAGTTATTGATGGTGTTGGTGTTGGAGTTACCGTAACACATAAACCTAAACTTGAGTCCACTAATGATGGACAACAAGTACATCCCGGTACTAAATTAGTCCATTCATAAACACCGGTAACTTGTATTGGGTATATACCGGGATTACTTAAGGTACTAAAGGCCAATCCCATATCACCTAAATCCATACTATGAATCCAAGATGATGAACTAATATCCCACCAAACAACCCCAACATCTAAATAACTACACTCAGGAATATTCACACAAATAGACAAAACCCAATAATTTCTACCATTATAAAGAGACAAATCAGACTCTATATTACAAAAATATATTTGAGTTGGATTAGGAAAATTTAACCCAACATATTGAAAACACATTAAAATTGTTTCATTTTCAATTACTAAGGTACAAGTAGTATCAAACAATGGAAAATACAAACTATATGTTCCATAAAAATAATCAGCATTATAATCGTAAGGTAATACTTGTGAACCAAGATTAACCACCGGACCACCATTATCAGGAGTAAAAGTTATTACCGCGGTTTGCCCGTCGTAATTATCTGTTGTTATTTGTATTGTTGTTGGCATATTATTACATTATACTTTATTTTTTTATTATTAACACGAAAAACATATAACACCACCAGGAGCAACAACACCTAAAGAAGTAACTCCATTTGATGTACATACTGAACTACCTGTAATTTTTATTTTATACTCACCACTAACTCCTGTAAAAGGAGTAGTACCTAATGCATCTGTATAAACAATACTTGATGAAGTTGTCTTTTCGACACCTGGTGTTGCATCAATATTTGTTACCCAACAATCAGTATCTAATGTTGCTGCACAACCATCAAAGGAATTAGGTGTTCCAGATATACGAGAAGGATAAAGTGTTAGAGGTGTTGTTGGTGTTATTGTTGGAGTTGGTGTAACCGTTATTGTTAGTGTTGGTGTAACCGTTATTGTTGGTGTTGGTGTAATAGTATTTGTTGGTGTTGGTGTTTGTGATGGAGGTATTACTAATACCATACAAATATTGTCAATATAGACCCCACTATTAGGGTTTACACCCGATTGGAAGAACCCTTCAATACCAAAACTATCATTTCCGGCACAAGTTAATGTTAACGATACCTGACCATTAGTTTGAATTAATGACGACACATTAGTTCCCGCGTAAATCTTAACGTAACTACCATCATTAGGTAAAATATTATATAATGTAAAACTAATATTGTATGTACCACCAACTGTTAATATATTTTGATATAATATACCACCACCATTTGCACCACCGTACATAGCAGAACCTCCATATTGAGAACTCCAATTCCAATTACCCGGAATAGTATAACTCCATCCATCTAAATTAGTATCAAATGTTGAATTAGTAATTAAATTACCCGGACAGAACTCTGTTGGTGTATAGTCAATATCACAAGAAAGATTACATTTCTCACAAGAAATGATATATTCTATTTTTAATCTAACAATTACATTAACGTTAAATAACGATTCCGGGTCACAATTAGTATTAATTGTTATAGTATTACCAACGTAATCAATAATAACTTGACCAATATTCGGATAACCTTCAAGTATTGATTTTACAAATTCCAACCATTCATTGTCCGACGGATATATTGTTAAACTATTTGAATAGAAAAATGGTAAAGAAGTTATATCATCACCAACAGTAACCTGAGCAATGAATGTTGCCGAATCTAAAATACAGTTAAAATCATCAGAAGTTTCATCAAAGAATCCTTCAACATACATTTCTTTTATACCTTTTTTAATATTTCCCCCATCAACAAATACATCGTTGCAGATAGTATACGATTGGTATGCGGAAACTTTATCATAACCATAAATTGTTACATTTCTTTGTTTTACACAACCATTAATATCTGTCACAGTTAGAGTATAATTACCTTCATTTAATCCGGTAATATTTGGTGTTGTTTGACCGTTACTCCACAAATAAGTAAATGGTGGTGTACCACTTGATATATAAGTTTGAACACTTCCATTAGAACCATTTGTTGCATCATTTTTATTTAAGTAGAAATCAACCGCCACAGACGTGTTAATAAAAAATACTTGGCTTTGATTACAATTACTACCATTGTCAATTGTTGTTGCCGTATAACTACCTGACGGTAAATTATTAAATGTTACACTAGTGTTAGAACTTGTTATCGATGGTCTTGTTGATATTGTATAAAGATAAGGACCAATACCACCATCAACAGATAGTGTTACTGAACCATTAGACCCATTACAAGTTGTTCCCGTAGTTGAGACAATTAAGTCATATAATACCACGTTCGCTATTGTATAATCATTTGTAAAGACACAAGTACCTCCTGAGATACTTAGACTGTATGTACCTGAAGATAATCCATCAAACGACCAACTAGTGCTATTTACGGTAACTGATTCTGTCGTAATACCATCAGGGTATGTTAATGTGTAGTTATAAGGTTGGCTTGGTCCAAAAATAGTAATTGGGTTTAAGGCTCCACTAAAATTATTACAAACCGAATTTTGAACTCCAATATTTACTATTGAAAATCCTTGAGGCACCATAATTGATGTACTCCCATTTGCACTACATAAAGCAGCATCAGTTATTAATACTGAAAATATACCTGAACCAATATTTTCAAAAGTATATTCAGTATCATACGTTACAACATTATAACCGTTTGACCCTGAGTAATAAAAAGGTAATGTCCCACCCGATGTATACACCGTTACTGAGCCATTATTCACAAAACAATCCGGATTTACTGAAGTAAAAGATACAATACCTAATTGTGGTACGTCTAAAACATTTACAGATTTTGTTAAAACACACCCTGAACTATCGGTAACTTGAACAGAGTAATTACCTGATGTCAAATCAACTATAAAATCGTCTATTGAATTGTCCTGCCACAAATACGTATATGGTGGGTTACCTGTTAATCCTGTAATGTATAACTTACCTGTATTACCGGTACATCCCGCATTATTAACAACAAAAAAACCAAAATCCATTTCTGAAGATGGTTTGACTATACAAGTTTCTGATTTACCGGTACATCCACCACCATCATTCGCGATAACATAATAAGTTCCCGCAGATAAACTATCAAACGAATATTCATTAGTAAAACTAACACCACTTGTTAAATACCCTAATGTGTTATGATACAAATAAAATTCCGCGTTACCATTGTAAACATTCTGTGTTGTTGCGGTTAATGAACCATTATTAAAATTACAAGTAGTGTCTTGAGTTGATGAAATACTAACACAAGTACCTGTAGATATATAAACACTAATAGGAAAAAAAGTACTTGTAGGCGAACAAGTGTCAATAACATTAAATGTATATGTACCACCTGATAAACCGGTTTCAGTATATCCCGTAACACCAGCACCTAAAGCAATTGTTCCAAGTGAGACAGGCTCAATCCATTGTATTGTATAATCCGGAGCGCTACCCGCTATCTCAACGTTAATCACACCAATACTACTATTAGTACAATCACCTGTAAAACTTTTTACAACATTTAAAAAACAACTCATTAGCTACACAAAATATTAAAATTTATCCCCACTTTTATCTCAAATTTCACACCTATTCGTGACACATCACATATTATATTATAAATTGCAATGTTACCTTCCTCTGTTATATAATAATCATATCCAAAAGTTTCTAAACCATCTAAAGCAATTAAAACCGCCTTTTCCCAAACAGAATCACAAGGTGAACTAAAACCTGAAAAGGTTGGTGTTTCAATACAAGGAGTTGGATTATCATAACCAACACCATTAAAGAACGGTAAACTAATTTTAAGTGAGTTATCTATATATATTTCAACAAACCATTGAGAATTTAATGTAGTTGCTGAACAGTTATTAAACTCATAACCATTATTATCCAAATAATTATTTAACACAATACCTAACACACCGTTAAATGTTGTTTCACTTGGATACATAGGACATTCAACAATTTGAGTCGGACAATCATTTGTAAATAAACCTGTAGTTAATGAACAAGGTGTACAAGGGATTGGTATTAACTCACAACCCATTTGTCTTCTCCACACAAATTTTTGTCTATGGAAAATTGAATTTTCATATTTAACCCCTGTGTTCCATATTGTCGTTGCGGGTATTAATTGTTCAACCAATCTAATCCAATAATCGCCCATACCATCCACATACTCAATCATTGTCTTATATGTGAAGTTATCATTTTGAACTCCTGCAATTTTTTCGGATTCTAAATAATTCCAATAGATTGATGATAATCTTGGATAACCACTTGTTTTACCATCAGTATTGAATTGTCTATTTCTAACGTTAATCGTATTTAACCAAAATGTTTGAGCAAATTCAAAGAATGTTTTTCTTTTTGGTTGAGGGTCAATTACTGTCCAATCAACATTTTTTCTTGTTGGGTAATCTACAATAGGAAATGGGTCACAAATTGTCGGTTCAACCCAACCTAACCCATTATCTGATATTGGAAAATCATAAGTCCTTGATAGATACCAAACGTCATATGATAATCCTTGAGCAGGATTCATAAATAAATCAACATTTTTAACATTAATTACTAAATCATCACTTTCAGTATAATATCGTGCATTATAACTACCGTCAAGATTACTTCTTAACCCAACTTCATTATCAACCCAAGATTTATTATTATCTACTTGGGACGTTAAATTAAATCCTAAATCAGTAAATGGTAATTGTCTATAATTATTTAAATAATCTTGACCATAAGTGTATGGTTTTAGACTTGTTTGATAATTAGGGTTTGAACCTGTAAATACACTATTAGTTAAATCCACTTGTTGTGGTGCTCTATGTTGAGGTGTTGATTCAAACCATCCACTACCCATTTGGAAGAAATATACATCACTATCTTCCGGCATAGAAGGATAACCTAAACTATCAATCGGATATTCATTTAACGTAACATTTACGTCTTTCATAACTGATGTTGTTGTAAAACCTGTATATACGTTTAGTGGACCGTGAATTGTAAATGTATTACCCGGTTCTAAAACTGGTAATTCTCTTAAATAAGTTCCGGAAGATATTTGTGCGAATTGTTTATCAAATTCACTCATATTAATTCTACCGTCAGCCAAATAAATATATTCATTAAACTCTACCAAAGCGTCCGGAGCACCAATCATTCTCATTAAAGTCTCGATAGATTTTCTAGTTCCTTTTGATTTGAATAAGTAAGCCGAATTTAATACTAAATTTCTATAAAATTGATAATTTAATTCATCCGGAGTTGGAGCAATACCAACACCTGTAAAACTTGATTGGTCAGTGTTTGTTTGCCCAAACACCGAACTTAAAAAGTCATCATTAGTAATAGGCGATATATTAATTGTCCAACCTAATGTTTGTGATAAATTCTTTAATAATTGAGATGGTATATCATTACCAATATTATAATGAACAGAATTCATATAAGCTAAAGCACTTACAAATTTATTTGTTTCATCAAAACTTCTACCATAAACTTGTAACACTTTTTCCATTTTTTGGTCAACAGTGTCAAAATCTTTAAACGCCCCGGTTGTTAGAAACCTTGAAACTAAATTTGTTTTGTAACTGTCTAATGATTCAGAAATTTCATTTAATTTAACAAGATAATTTGTAAATGAAGGTGTTAATATATCTAAATTCCAACTACCATACAAAGGCCAAGTTATTGTTTGATTAAAAGTATAATAACTACCATCATCAGACTCTTTAGGAACCTTAAATGTTGATGTATATATTGGAGTAACCGTTCTATTTAATAAGAAATTTTCAACTTCATCTAAATTTTCATTAAAAACTCTTGCAACTTCATAATCATTAGGTCTAACAACTAAATTATCAAACACAATAATTTGATATGAAAAAGGATTACCTACAACACTAATTGTTAATGTACCGCTCGTTAATGATGTTGTTGGAACTATTGATGTTACAGTATAACCCGTGTTATTATAATACAACGAATATTTCGAGTATTGTTTTGACATATCTCGTAATACAGATACAGGCATTTCTAACAAAGACAAATTCCTTGTTGAATTAGTTGTAAAATCAATAGAGAATGGATTTCTAATTTTTGTCACATCTAAATCAAATGTTGTAATATTTTGTTGAGAATCAAAAACAATATTGGTAGCCGTTGCCCCGGTAACATAGTTAATACCTAAAAATGTTGATTCAATACCAGCAGGAAATTGACTAATAATAGTTTCAACCGATGTTGAAATTCTTTTAACCATCGACCCATATAAACTAAAATTTGTTACCTGACTTAAATCAAAATTAGGATAAACCTTAAAATTATTTTCAACAATACGTCTTGATTGTATTGAACTTTCAACCCCTAACGAATCTAAACTTATTGGTTCTGAAAAATTACCGGTTGTAAATGTTCTATTACTTTTCTCATTTATTGAAGTAACAAATTCAAAATTACCTTGCGTTAAACCACCTCCAGCAACTAATTGAAATCCAACTAAATCATCGGAAAATGTACCAGAACCGGTTGCTGATTGTGGAGGGCAAGTATATTTGGTTATCGCCATTATTCAGTTATATTTGTAAAGTTTTTACTAAAATCAATATTATTACCTCTGTCTCGTCTAACCTCATAAAGTAAGTTATTAAATTGGTCTCTAATTTCGTATAAATTGTATTGTTTGTAAATATTATTTTGACTATCGTATAACGTGTAAATTCCGTCATCCATAGATTTAGTTTGATTACCAAATAACGCAATTGCCAATGTAGAGAAATCGTGTTCAACAATTTCAATATCCATTGTTATTGGATTAAAAAACGTGTTAGTTATAATAATATCTTGATTTGGTTGACCAATAAACGGGGTAGCATTTGGTTTATTTGTCGGCGCTGAAGATGGTGATAATGTACAGAAAATTAAATTAGTGTTATTATCAGTATATCGATATCTAATAGATTTAGCGGATGTGTTTGTTAAATTTTGAACAACTGGTTCACAAAAAAATGAAGAAGTAATTAATCTAAAGAAATTAGGTATTTTAGTACCATCAGAATTTAAGTATTCAACTCTAAACCCCACTAATCCTTGATTAACAAATTTATTTCTAGAATCTGACGGTACATCAGTTAAATCAATAACAATCCCCTTAACATTAGGTAGTGACGATAACACACCACAATCTAATATTTTAGTTCTGATTTGAGCAGGTCTAATAAATAAAGTGTATATACCTAATTTATTGAATGTTTCCGCAGGTAGTCTTAAATTATATAAACCACCTAAAATCTCAACATTAGGATTCCCACCTGTTTCATCATTGTTGTAATAAGGTCTTAACACCGATAAAGCATTCAATGTTGTTAACACAAAGTTATCAGTTTCATCACGACTTGGTGTGTAATTTAAAATAATCTCCACATCTTGAGGAGATACGTCTGCCGGTCTAATAGTACCATAGCTGCCTGTTGCCATATTATATTGTTGTTATATTGATAAATATCAAATTTATGTTTTTATTATATTAAAAAATTTATATCCGTATTTGGTTAAGTCACCAATGTTATCTACTTCACCTAATCTTTCAACTCTTTCCAAACTAGATTGTTTACCTCTTTCTATAAATATTTCCGATTGAACCTCAGCTTCATCAATAACATTTAATAATACCTCATTTTTTGTAATTGCCGAACATATTAACATATCAGAAGTTAATCCTGACGATTTAACCATAAAAATTGTTGTACCGTCTTGCAAATCAACGTAGTTGATACCATTAACCGAATACATAGTCCCTAACCCATCATTAGTAAGTCCACTATAAATCCCAACATTACCTGATGTTCCGGTAACAACCGTATTCAACTTAAATGGTATTTGACCATATTGTTTCAAATCATTCAAACTTGATTGAGTATACCCCGTAACGATAATAGGAATTGTTGTAAAATTAGTAATACTAGTTAGTGTTGTATCACAAGTACTATCACCACTATATATAAAATCATACATTAATGAAGTTGCTGACCAACTACCACCAGCAGGTGTAAATGTTGCAGTACCTTTTGGATTTAATATTGGTACATTAGAATAAGGTACGTGAACCGTCTTCTTAACCACATTTGAACCCCAAGGACTCATACCCGACATACTTATTGTATACCCACTAGGTGGACTTGCTTGAGAATATGGGTGAGAATAAAAATTAGGACTAAAACTTGTTACGGTTTGTTTTGCTGTCCCATCACCCCAATCTAACGTATACGTTGAAAATTCCAAATATTTCTTAAATTCAATATCAGACGTATTATAAAAGAAGACTGTCATAGCACTTAATGGTGAAGCAGAAAAAATAAAATTAGTCATAACTTCTTTCTGAACTACCATACCATCAAACACAGAATAATAACCAATGTCCACAGTATTTTCTGTTAATAGAATTGGGATGGTTAATCCGGTTAATAATGAATTATATTCTTTAGTTACTTGATTATAAGAACCTCCGGACACTATTTGAGTCATTGATGAGTAAACATAAGTGTCTCCCGTAATATTTGTGATTACCGGTGATTGATATGTTTTACAACAAAGTTGATAATCATTAAAAGTTGTTAATTGTCCCGCAAAATATGGAACCTTAAACACGTCCCCAAGAATTACCTCAGGTGAAATTTTAATGTGATAATTTCTATCTTCCATATTATGGGTTTATATATTCATACCATTTTATGGGACCACTGTCCCCAACTCTAACGTCTTGCCAATCAAAAATTTGATAAGTATATGTTGAATAATCTAACACTACTTTATAATAAAAATACCTTT
>Ga0181349_1001191_pt1 | contig 11189 bp, 13 predicted proteins | sample Su13VDMM110SD_FD_130106 | JGI IMG/M metagenome (GOLD analysis project Ga0181349, IMG submission 130106) | Freshwater viral communities from Lake Michigan, USA - Su13.VD.MM110.S.D | ecosystem: Environmental > Aquatic > Freshwater > Lake | place: USA: Michigan | collected 2013-07-16 | reverse complement strand
GCAATATCTAGATCTCTTTGATCCGACATACCAGTAGATAATATTATAGGTATTTTGGTCTCTGCTAAGCTGGACAATAGGGGTAGATTTGAGAGATCCCTACTTGCTACCTTTAATCTGTCAGGGGTAAAAAATTTTAAAATAGATAAGCAGGTAGGAGAGCATAGGGTTTCTACAAAATCCAGACCTTTACTTTTTGCGTATTTGTAAATCTCGAAATGCTCTTCGTCTGAAAGTTCTAAAAATTCTCTATGTTCTCTATATGTTTTACCAAAAGAATTTGGACCAGTATAAGGAGAATCCATTTGATCCTTAGAAAGTTCAAAATTAAGATCCCTCTTTGTCAATTTTATTGCATCGAAAGATTTTAATTTCAAATTAAAATCCAGTTCTTTTACCGGCCTAGCAGAAGCATCTATTATCAATTTTGCAATATCTACAGATCCATTATGATTTTGCCCTATTTCGCCTATTATATAAGTCATTTATTGTTATTTTTAATGTTATAGACCATTTTATTTATATATCGATTGGAATTTAGATCCAGAAAATCTATAAATTCATCAAATTCCATCCCTTTAGTTTTTTCGTAAATTTCAGAAGCCAAAAGAAAATCATCTAGAGTATCAACAGTTAATCTGATATCATCTCTATTTAGAATCTTATCCGGTAAATCGATTAGCATAGTATCAAAATCCGATTCGTTTTCGTAAATATAATTCGTAACATGTTCACAGTATTTAGGATTTTTATCCACCCTAGATTTTATTTTTTTCAGTGAATCCAAAGATACTATTTCTCCGAACATACCTATGTGGGTTTTTATAACAGGTATACCTTTATGGTTTTTAAAGCTTATATAATCTTTCCCGTTTTTTCCCATTTCGGTAATTAATTTTTTGATATAAAAAGTATCGATAAATGGATTGTCTGAACAAATTCTAATTATATGAGATAAATTGTTAGATTCTGCTGAATTTATGAATCTGTCTAAAACATCTACTTCGCTTCCTACGAAAAAAGAAACCCCGTATTTTTCCGAATATTTTAATAAATTTAGATTTTTTTGATCCGATCCGGTAGAAATAATTATAGGTAAATTTTTAAACTCCGATGTTATTTTTTCTAATATTATATCTAAAATAGATTTTCCTTTATTGAAATCCAGTATTATTTTATTAGGCAATCTAGTTGATCCTAACCTAGATTGAAGAATAATTCCAGGATTAAATTCCATTATATAAATTTTATAAGACCATGTGAAATAAGTTCCTTGCAGTAAAAATTTATTATATCTAGGTCAAATCCAGATTTTATAGAAATATCTAAAGTATTATTTTTGCCGTTCGATAAATGCAATATCCAATTTCTAATTATGGATTCTTCGGTGTGTTGGGAATTCCCAATCACGGAATAAATATTTCTTTTACCTAGCATAGGCTCTGCACCTTCAAAAGAATATATCGGCTTATCGTATTTTTCATATTCGGTAATAACTTTTGAGTATATTCCAAATATAAAATTAAACGAGTCCCAATCTATAAAATCGAGATTGTCCATATTTGTATGATATTCCGGGAATTCCCCAAAAGGAATTCCCATTATTATAGCAGAGGGTATTTCTATACCAGGACTACTTAATTGTCTTTCGTCACTACCGAAGGGATAATATTTTCTAACCTCTAAAAGATCAGAAAATTCAAAATTTATTAGATTATCTAAAGAATGATTACCTAAAAACGTACTTTTGTAGATAGGATTTTTATTTAATTTTCCTACACAAGTAGAGACCAAAGAATATTCTACATTTTCTGGTATTATTTTTTTAGACCCTAATAGACATATACTTCCTATAGTTTCTGGAAAAAATAAAAATCTATAGGTAAATTTATTTTCTCTATTGATTAAGAAATCATAAATTTTTAACAGCATTATAGCACCAGAAAGTCCATCATGAGCCTGCCTGGGATGACAAATATATGATGTTAAAATTATTTCTTTCTTAGATTTTCCTGGTATAATAAGCTCTCCCGCAAGTAATTCGCTTTTAGAAAAAATAGAATCTATAGAAATAAAATAATTTTCTTCTTTAGATATAGATTTTTTGAAAGATTCGGTAACACAAAATCCCCATTTATTTTCGTATGTACTTTGTCTATAAGGTATAGATTCGGGTAAAAATCTATTGGTGTGGATCCTTTCTAGTAAATCAATTCCTTTGATTGTAGCTTCCACGGATTCGGAACAAAAAACAATACTAAAAGGAGAATCTAAATTAGATAGTATTTTCTCTCCTCTTGAATTTTTTATTTCTGCCTTATTTAACTTCCATGAATTAGGAACTTCCCAATCGTAAAATCGAGATCCGGATTCAAATCTATGTATTTTTAAATTTTTATAATTCTTTTGAATATAATCTAGAGCTTTTTTATTTCCATCGGAAACTATATTCCGATCCATGTAAAAAAGATCGTTAAGAATTTTTTTATACTTGCTCATAGTCTTGGAAAACTTCTTTTAGTCCAATAGGATTTACCGTTATGATTTCAACGTCTGGGTATTTTATATCTTTCCAAGCTTTTAATTCTTTCCACCAATATGGCAATTCATTTGAATGCCCCTGAAGATCACAGCCTACTATAAAAATTTTGGATATCCCCATGTAAAAAATAATTTGCATAGCAGGAAATACTATGCTATGGCCTAATAATTTATCCTCTGATTGTTCTTCTGGAAATTTATCTAAACAGCATTCGAAGGGAATACATCCTAGTATATCCGAATCCTCTCTATTTATATTGCCCAAACCTGTTTCTTTTCCGTCTCTATATACGGATGAAAATTTAGTAAGATTTTTATTAAGAGATTTAACTTTAGAATTGTGGGTTGGATTTAAATAGAAATCACTGCCGAATAAATAATAATCTAAATCCTCCACCAAATCATAATCGTATATTTTATTAACCCCAAATTTTATAAAATTTTCATATCCTTCTAATTTTATAAAATTTTCTATAGTAGGGCCAGTTGATAAAAGTATTCCGGTTTTACCTTTATGTATATCTTTGTATTTTTTAAGCTCTTTATTGAATTTACTGGTTCCCATAAAATTTAAATTATAGATAATAAGGTGAATTCTGTTGATAAACTTTTACTACGGGTAATTCAGATTCGATATTTTGAATTGAATATCCAATTTTTTCGTAAACATTGGTAAAAGCTATCTCCCCGTCAATCTCCGCAGATCTGTACCATTCTTTTAATGAATGAGAATTTAAAAAATTTTCTCTATCCATAGTTTTAACATATTCTGAAACCTCTCCTGGCATTGGCAATTTAGAATGGGGCAAATATCCATTGTAAGATATAGCTTTTTCTATAAATTTTTTATTGGTAATACCGCATCCCGAATGAGCATGGATAGGAACTCCTTCCTCTAATATACATCGATGACATCCTATAAAGGCAACCTCCTTGTTTTGTATAAGTTGATTTTTTGCTATTCTGTAATAATGGGGTAAAATTGTTATCACATCATCTTCAGTAAAAAACCAATAATCGTATTGATTTTTATATAGATCATATGCGTAATTGTAAGAAGCATAACTCATCCCTATTCCATTTTCCCAGGGTCTATTTAATACTATAAGTTTTCCCCGGTTTATAGAAATCCCATTAACTGAATTTAAAAACCCCATAACTTCCTCATTTTCGAAATTATGATTAACCACAATTACATCTAGATCCTCGCCTGGGTCGTTGTCAATTTCATTTTGAATTACCTCTTTTATTAATTCAATAGAATCTTTTATGCCCTGGGGAAAATATCTTCTAGGACCAAAGTATGTTGCAATAACTTTACAATTTCTATCCATTACCATCCTTTTTTGATGGAATCTACGATATATTCTCTTTCTTCATTTGTTACCCACCATCCACAAGGTATGCATATCATTTCTTCTACCAATTTTTCAAGATTAGGTAAAATTGTTTTGTATTGGGATACGCAGGAATGCTTATCATTTCTTTCGTGCACTCTACTAACCATTATATTGCAATCTCTCATATGGTCCATAAATCGGTCTCTATTCTTTACCTTTATTGTGTAGATCCAATATGAGGATTGTCTGTCTTTCGAGTTTTCCATTAATTCAACCCCTTCGATACCTTTTAATTTTTCATTATAGAAATTAGCATTTTCTATATTTCTATTAATTAATTCTTCTGTAACTTTATCGAAATTACTTATTCCTATCGTTGCATTAATATCGTTCATATGGAATTTGTATCCCCATTCTTTGATATCATCTTCGCATCTAAAATCTTTACTATTAGTTTCTCTATCTATACCATACCATCTTAAAAGTTTCCCCCTATCATAAAGATCTTTATGCGGAACTACCAAAGCTCCTCCGTCACCTGTCGTTAGGTGTTTGATGGCTTGGAAACTGAAAGTACATATATTTCCGTGATTTCCTATCTTTTTACCTTTATAAGAACTCCCCAATGAATGAGCGCAATCTTCTATTATTGCAGGTTTAAACCCTATTATACTACTTGCTTTATTCTGGATTTCTTTTAATTTATCTAGATCTAGAGGATATCCTCCCCAGTGGACTACCATTATTGCTTTAGTCTTTGGAGTTATTTTCCTTGCTAAATCATCTAAATCCATATTGCAAGTATTCGGATCTACGTCAACCCATTTTATATTTAATCCATTTGCTAGTATTGGCCAATTTGTCGCAGTACAGGTTAAAGGGGTGGTTAATACCTCATCCCCTGGATTTATCCCGGGCCAATGTGAATCCGTTAGATTTCTTATCCCCGAATTATCCGAAGAAATTTTATTAACAGAAGGATTTTTAAGTAGATGCAATGCTAGATGTTCTGCTGAGGTCGCTGCATTGGTGGTTAAAACTAAATAATTTCTAAAATAATTTTTTAAAAGATCTTCGAATTCTTCAACTTTTTTACCCTGACCTATAAATCCAGAGTATAATATTTTATTAACCTCTTCCCCTGCATTATCGTTCATAAATACTTTAAATAGGGAAATCATATTTTTCGGATTTTTCATATATTTTATTTTTTTGATATTAATGTTAATGAAGGGAATTCGTTAAAAACTTTAATCTTATATTCATTTGAATATTTATACAATACTTCCCTAATTTTTCTTTTATTAAATTTTACCATCCATTCTATATTATCTCTTTCCTTGCTTCCCCCTTCTAATATAAGGACTCCATCTTTTTTTAATTTTTTTATGAGATTGACAATACAATATTCGTAAACATCCCCGTCATTTGCTATGTCTACGTGTATTATATCTATAGAATTATCTAATAATTCATTTCCCGAAAAAAATAAATCTCCTCTCATTACAGAAACTCTAGATTCTTTATATTTTTCATTTATAGAATCAAATTCAGATGAGTTATATGGAAATTCTTCAAATAAATCATATGCATCTATTTGGCAATCTTCTCCTGTTGATTCTATGAAACAATCTAATGAATACCCATCAAGTATTCCGAATTCTACTATTTTAGTTGGATTTTTTACTAAGCATATTGCTCTAAGAACTTTAGAAAATTTTTCATTTGTATAGGAACTTCTTCCTTTAAAATTATTATCAAAATTCGATAAATCTATTTTGTGTAACGTCATGCCAAATTATATTTAATTTATTTTCATATTTTGAATAGTTAGGATATCTAGCATCCATAAAATCTTTAATTAAATACTCTATAGATTGTTTTTTTTCTATCATTAAATTTAGATCTACCCCGGCTATAAATTCTTTAAGAATACAGGTTTCTATCATAAAAAAACCTGTATAAAAATGGGGTCCATCTGAATCATCTAAAATTTTAAATCTATTACATGGAAAATCTATACATTCCTTTAAAAATTCCATACTTTTAAGATTTGTTCTAGGCTCAAAGTAAAGTATCCATTTGTATTCATCTATAATTTCCCAAATTTCCCTCCACATTTCTATTAATCCTGCTCCTTTATTTCTGGAACCGAATTTATTTTTATCCCTACATATTTTAGTAACCTTATTCTTCTCCAATATTTTATCGATCGATATGGGTATTTTGGAGTCTGAATCCATAGTGTTATCAGAAAAATAAAAATCAGAAGAATTTCTATCTATTTTTTTAGAGTATTCTAAAAAATTTAATAACCCTGATTCTATCTGGAGAATTCTTTCATCGATTTGGTTTAGCGGAAAATTTAAATCCTGTGAAGGCATAATAGAAGTCCTAAGCTCTACAAAAATTTTATTATTTTTTTCCATTATATTATTTTCCAATTTTATATTTCTTTTGAGAGAAAAAGTTTCGGTAATGGGGTCAAAGAGGATAAATCATTAAAACCTAAATAAAAGAATCAAAGCATCTTAATATCTTATAAGCTTGATTTTTAAGAGTTAAATTCTCTAAAATGTAATCCCTGGGTCTAAAAGAAGTAAAATTTTCAAGAAATTCTATAAATGAATTTTCAATAAGATTTTTTTCTATTTGAAACGATCCACATCTTTCATCCCAGTAGGGTATAGAAGTAGCCTTACATGAATACTCAGGCCCTCTATCTGTCCACATGGCTAAATCCCATACAAAAAGAGGTAAATTACAGCTCATCATTTCTTGAATTGCTATCCCCTGGCTTTCTGTATTATCTATAACAAAACAATATTTACTCCTTGAAATTAAATTTAAAAATTCATTTTCGTTATAATTACCATATCTGATAACATTATAGCTCTGATTATATTTACCCAACAAGGATTTAACAAATTCTAATTCTTCTTCCCCCCGCCTTTTAAAATAAATTAAACAATCAAAGGATTTTTCTAAATCAGATCTGTCTGAAAAATAATTAGTATCTATTCCGACCGGCCAGGAAAATAATTTTTCTAAAGGAATCCATTTAGAATAATTCTCGAGAACTAGCTGGGAAGGGACTATACATTTTTTATAATTAAGTGACATTATAAATTGATCATCTATAGGTAGTGTACAAACATTAGGACCTATTAATAAATTGTTAGGATTTGCTCTATTCGTTAATGTATGATTCTGTAAAGATATAACATAATCATTATCTTTTAAATCCCCCGGATTCTCGAAATAGGAAATACCTAAATCATTTAGCCCTAATTTTAAATTCTTGATTACTTTTCCAGGACCGTTTTGATTATAGCTATATAATAAAACTAATTTTTTATCTGATGACATTATAATTAAAATTAAATAGTAAAATTTTATTTTCTATACCCTCTAAAATAAGATTTTCGTAACAAATTTTTTCCCCATAAAAATCATTACCGATTAGTTTCTCTTTTAAAAAATTAAAATTATCTAGAATTCTTACAGTTTTTTTAGAGAATTCGTAATCAGAAAACCAAAACATTTCATTTATATCCCTATTACAAAATTGATACTCGTACCATGTGTAATTATTAAATATTATATTATTTTTAGTTATTTCTTCGAAAAAAAGATCAGAATCCATGAAATTGTTTAATTTAACATCTGTCCTCATTCTTATTATGACATCATAACCCGAAGATGGATCTATTAAATAAAAACAATCTTTAATTTTAAAATATTGGCATTCTAGATTACTGAAATCTTCAAAATCTGAATAATTATCTATTTTGCACTTGACTAAATTCCATCTATCGGGAATGTATTTTTCTATCAATTCTTCTGTAATTTCAGTATTGATATCCAACCTTTTTTCCGAAAAAAAATGGGAGGAATCATTTAAACCTTCTGAATATTTTAAGCTTGACCAGGTTGAAAAATACACATCTATAGAATTTGATAATTTACTAAAAATTTTGAAATGATTTTCTATGCAATCATTAAATGTTCTAAAATTTCCCGAATAACAAATTGCTATTTTCATTCTAATATTCTTTTTTTGATATCCGTGGTGGATATTCCTTTTTTATACGGGATATATATTAATAATATTTCTTTTTCGTCCAGCCATTCCTGGGTAAATTCCATCTGTTTATAATAATCTTTCCTAGCCCAATCATCCCCTATGGCAATTATATCCGGATTTACTATAGAAATTGATATTTTAGAATTTTTCCCCCCGACATTTTCGATAACTTCATCCACATATCTGCAAGAAAGTAATATTTCTTTACGGTCATTAAAAGATAATACTGGATCTTTACCCTTGTATTCTTTTATAAAATCATCAGAATTTAAAGAAACGATAACCCTATGCGCTAATTTTTTACATTGTTTTAAAAAATTAACATGGCCGGAATGAAATAAATCAAAAGTACCCCCGGTATACAATATTTTCTGATTGGAAATATTCTCCATTATATAATATTATTTTTAATTAAAACGTCGGTAACCGTATAAGGTAATTTCGTAGCATTAAAATTACTATTTTGATGTACTCTATGATAAACTAGATAATCTTGTACATTGAAAAATATTTTATTCTTTTTAGCTAGTTTTACCCAAAAATCAAAATCCTCTAATCCTTCTATTGAATGATCCCATCCCCCAACTTCTCTAGCGCAAGAGGTTTTTAAGAAACAAGAAGAATTTACTATTTGATTATTTCCTTTAAATAACTCTCTTTTTATAGATTCATTATCCTCTAAAAGATTCAGATTAAAAAAAGTAAAATTATTTTCATCTATATAAGATGCTAATGTTCCTATGATATCGAAATTTTTAGATAATTCTATCTGATTTTTTAATTTGTCGGGTTTCCAAATGTCATCTCCGTCAATAAGGCATATAAATTCAGTATCAACTATATCTAATAATTTATTAAGTGTTAATGATTTTCCTTTGGCATCTCCAAAATCATTTATTGAAAATCTTCGATCCTCTCCTATTAGGGATTTAACTATTTCCCTGCTATTATCTATAGTTCCATTAAATCCTATTAAGCATTTATAATTGGAAAAACTTTGATCCAATAAACTTTGTATCGTAAATTTTATATACTTTTCGTCATTGTATATAGGAAGAAGAATAGAAACCATTTTTTAAATTTTAATCCAGTTTTTACAGTAAATATCTTCAGTGTTTTTACCCATTGCTGGGCCAAACCATTTAGATGGAGCTATCGTTAATTTGCTATTGGATAACCAAGACCCCCACCAGCTAAAAGAACTATTTGCTATTATGTGATAATCACATTTTGACATCATATACAGTTCAACGTAAGGATCTTCGGTATTTGTTATCACAAAATCTTCTCCTATATAATTTTTCATATTATCTAAGCACCATTGTTTATCGTCCGAAAATATGATAACTTTTAAATCTCTTTCTGATATTTTTTTAATTTCTTCTAATCCTCTGGTGTAATAATCGGGATCGCATGTAGGATGGTGGTCCGGATATAATGTATAATCCCCTCGCCTAACGTGAATAGAAACTAATTCTTTCCCCTCTGATATTTCTCTTAGAATCCTATTACCCTCTCGTATTATCTCCCCTTTAAAAGAAAATATATTTTTAAGGGTCTCTTTAATTTCTAAGAAATACTTTTCGCTCTGTAAATATCCAGATAAATTACACCCATCGGGTATAGATTCTATTCTATCGTCATATTCAAATTTACTTTCCGAGTAAACGGAATAAATCTGTAGCCTAGGGGAAGAAATAAAATACTCATTAGGTATATCAAAACAATCTAAAAGATCGCATTTGACATCAGTAAGAGCTCCTGTGCTTAAATCTATTGGACCTATCCTTATAAATCCATTACAATTTTCGATCGGAAATCTTACTTCGTATCCTTTCCTTTTCCCTATCGCTAGGGTAGAAGCAAACTGGAACATTTGATTCCCGAGTCTTCCCATATAGCCTATATTGCTAAAACTAATCATATCTTGATATTATACCCCGATTTATTTTTAATGTTTCGAAACATTTTTTATTAATTTAAATATAATATAAAAATATGGAGAAAAAATTATCTATAGTAGTTCCGTACAGAAACAGGGAAGAACACTTAAAACAGTTCGTTCCCTATATGGAAGAATATTTGGCTAAGGAAGGAATACCTTTTCATATCTATATAATACACCAAGCAGACGATAAGCCATTCAACAGGGCAAAACTTCTAAATGTTGGGCATAAAGAATCAGAAGAATTTGATTACTTTGCTTTTCATGATGTCGATATGCTTCCTATAGATTCTGATTATTCTTACATAGATTGTCCAACGCATTTAGCAACAAGAGCAGAACAATTCGGATTTAGACTTCCGTATGATGGATATTTTGGAGGAGTTACCCTATTCGATAAAGAAAGCTTCGTAAAGATAAATGGGTATTCTAATGGATATTGGGGATGGGGAGCTGAAGATGACGATGTTCTATTAAGATGCTCGATAATGGGGGTTAGTGCTTCTAGAAAAGATTGTGGATATAGATCCCTTTCCCACGATAGGAATATACCAGAATCTCTTTATAATAAAAATTTAGAAAAATTTAGGGATTTACGTTTGGCACCAACTAAAGAAAAAATATTTTTAGATGGGCTTGAAACTTTATCCTATGAAAAAGTAAAAGAAGAGAAATTAAGTGAATTTTGTAGTATTTTGGATGTTAAATTATAAAATTGTGAATTATGTGGAAATTAAAAGAAATCAAAAAAGAAAAATTGGTTATCTTCGATCTTGATGATACCCTAATAAAAACAGATGCCAAGATAAAAATTGTAGATTCTAAAACAGGGGAAATTTTCCAAGAGTTAACTCCAGCAGAATTTAATTTTTATTCAAGTAAAGTGTCTAATCATTTTTTAAATTTCGATGATTTTGAATGCCCCGAAATACTTAGAAAGGCTAGGTTCATTAAAAGAATATTTAATAAATTCAAAAAATATTATTCAGAGGGAATTCCGGTTTCTATAGTAACAGCAAGAAGTTCTTCAAAATTGGTAAGAGATTTTTTCCTAGAGAACGGAATAGATATTCATCCCGATCTGGTTATAGCTATAAATGATCCTTCCCATGATCTCGAAGGAAGTATATCAGAAAGAAAACAAAAAGCTATTTTATCCCTGATTGATGATGGGTATACTGATCTTATATTCTTTGATGATAATCACGAGAACCTTAATCTTGCAAAAGACATTGAGGGGTACAGGGATTCAAAAATAAAATTAGTTAAGGTCGAT
>Ga0181349_1001185_pt1 | contig 11201 bp, 26 predicted proteins | sample Su13VDMM110SD_FD_130106 | JGI IMG/M metagenome (GOLD analysis project Ga0181349, IMG submission 130106) | Freshwater viral communities from Lake Michigan, USA - Su13.VD.MM110.S.D | ecosystem: Environmental > Aquatic > Freshwater > Lake | place: USA: Michigan | collected 2013-07-16 | reverse complement strand
TTTTGATGATAATAATATAGTATTTAGATAAAATTTATAGTTATGTAAATTCAACAAAAAATAATGAATTAACAATGAGCAACACCAAAAAAGTATTTTATATTTTAGGAGGAGTTTTTGCCTTAACAGGAATAGTATTCTTTTTAATACCACCTAAAGCAAAAGTAACAATTTCAGAAGATGGAACAGGAATTGCGAGTTTGGGTGGAAAAACAAAAAAATTCAATTTAGACACGGGTATTGACATAATAACATTTAATGGATATGAGTTGCACGTCTTTAAAGAAGATATTTGGTTAAGAAAATGGGGTAGAGATGTTAAAAATAAAGATGGAAGTCCTAAAGTAGAAATAGCAGTCAATTAAAAGAGATTATGAACAATAAAAATTTATTAATAGGACTTGGAATTATCGCATTAGCGGTTTACCTATTTAAAAAAGATTCATCGGGCAGAAATATGTATGGCAAAATATTTCCAAAAGAAAAAAAATGCTTAAAGTGGACACAGCCTCAATGTATAAAAGCGCCCTGTAATCGTGAATGTAGTGAATACGAAAAATAATAGTTATGAACAATAAAAATTTATTAATAATACTTGGAGTAGCCGTTGTGGTTTATTATTTATATAATCAAAACCAACAGGAAAAACTTAAATCAATTCCTTATACCAATGCGGAATTGGATAAGGTTGTTACTGATTTTATAAATAAACAATTAAGTTTTGCGAAAATTGTAGAACCGAACAAAGAGGCAATTGATTTTGAAAAAGGTAAAAAAGAAGTTTTGGATATGATTAAAAAAGCATCTTTAAATGGTAAAGACGTAAGTAGAGCCAATATTGATAAGATTCTTGCTATTTATGATAAATCCGTAAGGAATATGTATGGCGATAAATCTATGGGTATTGCAACGCCCGAAGAGATGAATTTATTTTATGATTTTAGAGTTGTAGATGTGCCTGTTCAAAATTCACAAGGTTTTTTTCCGAACATACCTGTTAATCCTCAAAGCAATCAACCTAATAATTTGGGCTTAACAAAAGAGCAATGTGAAAAGGCAGGTAAAAAATACACACAAGTACAAATTACTTGTATTGCACATCCTTGCGGAGAGGGATTTGGAATTTGTGAATAAGAATTAAATTTTAAAAAAAAATTATGACATTAGACCCAAAACAAAAAAAATATTTATATATAGTTGGTGGAGTTGTTTTAGCAGTTTTTTTAATAAAACAATATTTAAATAGCTTACCTAAATCACTTCCTGCTGACGCTGTTTCTGATAATTTAGATATGGAAAAAGTTCTTAAAAAAGGGTCTGCGGGTGCAGAAGTTACCGAATTACAAAGAATATTAAAAAAACAATTTAATGCTAATTTAGGAACATCAGGTATTAATGGAGATGGGATAGATGGAGATTTTGGCACAAAAACAGAAACAGCATTAAAAGATGCAAAAGGAGTAATCGAAATATCATTAAAAAATATATAATATGGATTTTAAGAATAAAAAAAAGTTTTTGATTTATGGTGGAATTATTTTAGGTTCTGCTTTACTATTTTATTTTTTATCTAAAAAAAAGATACCACAAAATAATGGAAATAGTGAAAACGAAGCAAACGAAAACGAAATTGTAAAACCACCTACACCTGTTTTAGATTTAAATTTAGTTTTAAAACAAGGTATAGAGGGAGCAGAAGTGATGGAATTACAGAGAATACTTAAAAAAGATTTTAATGGTGATTTAGGTAATTTTGGTGTTAATGCAGACGGAATAGATGGTGTTTTTGGAGATGTTACTTTAAAGGCATTATTAAAAGCAAAAGGAGTTACTGAAATAAAACTAAAAGATTTAAAAAAATGAAAAAAGGATATGTAATTATATTATTTGGATTTTTGGCAGGTTTTGGTGCTTATTATTTATATAAAAAGATAAAGGATGGAAAATCTTTTTTATCTAATGAAAGCGATGAAAATTCTGATGTGCCAAATCATTTAGACCCACCAAAAGAAGTGCCGAGTCTTGCTACGCCTCCATTTGTCAATACGTTGGGAGATTAAATTAAAATAGAACTATGAAAAATAAAAAAATGTTAATATTATCCGTTGGTCTTATTATTTTGGGTATATACTACATATATAAACAAGTAAAACAAGACAAAGAACTTGGTAACAATAGTGGTTCGGAAGGTAAAGTAACTTTAAATAAGGAAAAAGTTTTAAAAAAGGGTTCTTCAGGTGAAGAGGTTTCTGAATTACAAAGACTTTTAAAAAAACAATACAATTCTAATTTAGGAACATCAGGTATTAATGGAGATGGCGTAGATGGTGATTTTGGAACAAAAACCGAAACAGCATTGAAAAATGCAAAAGGGGTGACTGAAATATCTTTAAACAATTTTAAGTAATTTAAATATGAATAAAAATACAATGTTAATTTTTGGAGTATTAGCGGTTTTGGGCGTTAGTGCTTTTCTATATTTAAAATCAAAAAAAAATAATGAAACAAAAGACGATAAAAATAACTTATCTGACTTAAAAAATAATTTGAAAAATGAAAGTTCAAATAATACTGTTTCAAATAGTACTGTTTCAAATAATTTAAATCAACAAAATGTACTAACATCACCTGAAGAAGTAAGTGAATTAGTAAAAGAAATGGAAAAACTTAAATTAATTGCAAAACAAATCAAAGAAAATAAAGATAAAATTTCATTATATGAAAAAATGACTTGTGGAGAAATAGCAAAAATTAATTGTTTTTTTCCAAGCCCTTGTGATTGTCAAAAAACTTCCGAAGGAAAAAGAAGAAGATTACTAAACGAATTAAAAAAATACAATACGGATTTATCATATAAATTAGGATTGTTGGGATATAAAGAAGTAAATGGTGAGCCTCAAAAATTATAAATTTTAAAACTATGAATAGAAAAACAATAATAATAGTTGGAACATTATCATTATTAGGTTTAGGGGCTTTTTTATATTTTAGGTCTAAAAAAAACAATTTAGAGGAAGAAGAAAATGTTGATTTACTTGCTAATTTAAATGTAGGTTTTTCGCAAACAGATATAGCTGATGAAATTAAAAAAGAAACAAAAAAATCAGAAATTATTGTAAAAAATATCAATTATGCTAAAGGATTAGCATTAAAAATTCATAAATTAAATGGTTTGCAGTTTCTTAACAATCAACAAAAAACACAAAAAAATGAATTAGAGTCTGAATTGGCATCTTTGGGATATTATGAGTCTAATGGGCGAGTATTAAAAGTATAAATTAAAAAAATTATGAATAAGAATGTATTAATAATCGGGGGACTTGCAATATTAGGCGTTGGAGCATACTTGTATTTTAAAATTAAAGCAGAACCTAATGAAGAGGATGCAGATACACCAACTATAAATCCTGAAACAGGAATGGTAGTTCCAAAAGTAGATAAAGTTTTACAAGTTTCAAATAGTACTAAAAACGCACAAGAAGCTGTAACTTTAGCAATTCAAATTTTTGAATTAAAAAATAAAAAAACCAAATATTCTACTATGTCACCTTCTGAATTTTTAAAAACAAAAGAGGGTAAAAATTATTTTAGTTGGAATTGGAAATCAGTTGAAAATGGGATGGAAAATACTTTAAAAGATTTTGATAATGAATTGAAAATATTAAATAATAAAATAGTTGCTTTAGGTTATATAGAAGTAAACGGAAGTATAGCAAAACTTAATTAATAAAAAATATAATTATGAATAAAACAGCAATAATAATCGGGGGGGTTGCATTAGTAGGCGTTGGAGCATACTTATTTTTCAAAACTAAAGCAACTGCTACATCAGGTGCAGGAGAAACAGGAACAATAGGAACAACAGGAACAGATGCAAATATGCCACCCGCAGGAAGTGTTTTTACTACACCCGAAGAAGTAGAGGCAATTACTTTAAAAATTTCAATTGCAAAAGATTTGGCTGATGATATATGTGAATTAAAAAAAGCATACAATATAACTTCTGATAATCTAAATGATTATATGAATTTTTCTTCTAATAATCCAAATGATTATATGAATTTTTCAATTGGTGGTATTAATTTAAACCCATTTCAGGGGGGCATAAATCTTTCCTCTCTTTCCCCAATTGGAGCAGTAGTCGGACAATTAATTGAGGGTTCAAAAAACGCTAGAACAAAAAAAGCAAATAGAGGTAAAGCTATTAAAACGGTTTCAGAAGCAATAATTAAATTAAAAGAATTAGGATATAAAGAAGTTGATTGCAAATTAGTAAAAATAGGCGAAGTTTAACCAAATATATATAAATTTGTATATTGTAAATTCAAAAAAATAAACTTATGGCAATAAAATGGGATAGTGTACCTGATTATGATGAATGGGGCATAGATGATTGGTGGGATTGTCAAGATTGGGTAATGTGGCATAAAACATTAGTAGAGCATTTTGGAAAACAAAACGCCAAAGAAATTTGGAATTACGCTTATGCAAAATCAGGAACTTTAAGTGGAAATCTTGACTGCCGTACTGTTAATGGTGATTTTAGAAAATATGTTGCTTTGAACGAATTATCACCATATCAAAACGCAGGTATTTTAAAGCCCATTTTGAATGTTTACGGAACAGGTGCAGATATTGTTTCAGGAGGAATTGATACGATAGGGAATGTTGGTTCAGGAATTTTTGATACTTTGAAATCTGTTTTTGGTGGGAGTTCTTTTAGAAAAACACTTACAATAGTTTTAATTGTAGGTGGTGTTGTTGGTGGTGCTTATGTTTACAAATCATTTAAAAAGGAATAATAATGAAAAATAATAAATTACTAATAATCGCCACTACTTCTATTATTGTGATTGGAATAATTTATCTTGGTTTTAAAAATTCTAATAAAGGTACAGATGATAAAAAAAACCTTCAATTAAAAGTAGATTTTGATAAGGTAATTGATAAAATTGATAAAGCAAAAACATAAAATGGAAAATAATAAAAAACTATATATTTATTCGGGTATTGCAATAGCAGGTGCAATTGTTGTCTATTTGCTATTAACTAATAAAAAACCTGATGGCGTAAAATCTAATGAAGAAGAAACTCCACAAGAAGAAGTTGAAGAAACAGTAATTACTGAAACAGGAGATGAGATTGACATAGAACAAGCACAAATTCCAAAAAAATTAAAAGATATTTTAGATAAAAGTGTAGTAGATGCAAAAAAATTATTACTTAATAAATCTCTATATTCAAAAATTGATGATGTTAACCCAAGAACACAATCTTTTGTAAATAATGGAGTTTTTAATAATACATTTGGAGGAAAAATAACAAATAAAGATACTTTTATTGGAAATGTAAAAGATGTTGTAGAAGATACAGGTAAAATGAAAAATTTAGATGGGCGAGTTTATAAATGGTTTAAATTATTAGCTTCAGCAGAGGCAATTAAATCAATAAATGATACTATGAGTTGGTATAATCGTCCATTAACAAATGGAAGTCATTTTTTTGTTAGAGAAGATGTTGTAAAATTTAAAATAAATTAGAAAGATAAATTTAATATTTATATTTTAAAAATATGATAGAAAATGAAAATGAAAAAGGTGCTTTCTCAAAAGAAAATAAAATCTATATAAAGGGTGGCACAAGACCTAAATCAACTATCGTATTAAAAAATAAAAATAAAAATAGATTTTTTTATTTAGTTGTTATTTTGGCAGTTTCTTATTTTTCACACAAAGTATTTTTTAATAAAAAATAATTTTTTATGGATAACAACATTACAGGTCAATTAGGAACGGAAAAAAATATAATTTTAAAAATAGTTGCAATTGCAAGTGTTATTACCGCTTTAGGTGGTGCTTATTACTTTTTCGTAAACAACGTTTGGAAGCCAAAAGTAAATGTTATAAATGCTGATTTTAATAATGGATTTGCAACTATTGAAATACCTTTTGGCAAAAAAATAGATATATATGGAGATTCAGAATTTTTAATTGGAGGCGATTGGGGTGTCCGTTTTGGAACAATTAGTTTAAAAGGTAAAAGAACGTATGAGAATTTACAACTTTTAAAAAAAGGATTGGTAGTTGAATATTTGGACATTTCAAAATTAAAATAAGAGTGAAATTATACAAAGCAAAATTAGACGGAGTTATCATTCGCAGAACGAAAGACCCTACTATTAAGTCAGGAGAGAAAGCATCACATTTTATAAAAAAAGGCGAGTTGATTTTAGTTACAAACGTAGAGAGTTTAACTGATAAAAACTTGTCTTTTCCTTATAATAAATATACCCTTTGGAATGGTAAATATGCAATTTCTCTTTTACCTCCAATTACAGAAGAAGTGGCGTATGTAGAGGCAAGTTTTGCAGATATTCCTGAACACTTGTTTATTCAAATACAAAAGCCAAAAGTTTATATAACTTTAGGGCTTTTATTAGGGGGTTTAGCAACATACTCAATTATTAAAGAACGACAAAATAACTAATTATGAGTTACACAGATATTGGTAGTGGTGGTAAAATATATGATTCAGGCGAACCATCACGACTTGAAGATTTTGCTGATAAGCAAGAAAAATTATTTTTAGAAGCAGAAAAAATAGATGGAAAAGACAAAAAAATAACTCGATATTTTATTATAATTGGCGGAGCAATTTTACTTTTGGCTGGACTTAAATTGTTAGTAAAAAATAAAAATAAATAAATTATATATTTTACTATTATATAAATGGAAAAACAAGGCATTGGATTATCAGTAATTTTAGTAGGTATAGCAATAATAGGCTATGTTTGGTTTAAAAGAAACAAACCAACCACAGCACAAAAACAAGAAGAAGATTTAAAGGTTGTTTCTAATGAAATAATTGGAGGTGGTGCAAAAAGTATTGATAAACCATTTCAGTATTCAATAACACAAACACAAAATCAGAACACAAATCCGTATGTGATGAATACGGTAGATATTAAATATGATAATTTGTCCCCTAAAGAGAAAGAGGACTTAAGAAAAGCAATAGGAAATATACCTGACCCGTCTGCTATATATTCAGGTCAAGTAGTTTTAAACAATACAAGTTTAAATCAATTAAGTAATTATGATTTTTCTAAAGTTGATTGGTCGAATATAAAAATATAGTAATTAGTGAAAAATTTATATGAGTAGAAGTTGTTGAGTAGGTTTAAAGCAATTAGTAGGAGCAATGCTATTATTTACTTTGACTTAAAAGATAGTAATAACCCTTTCAATAACTGACAATAAGGGTAAAAATTATGTTAAACGTTTAATTACAAAGAATAAAAGTTATGGTTAGTTCATACGGGGGGAATACAAATTGGGAAAATGCACAACAAACTGCTTTTAATGACGTACAAAATCAGTTTGGGGGATTACCATACGATTGTCAAGATTTAGACAATAAAATGAAAAAAATTGACGAGGCTATCCAAAAACATTATAGTAAAAAAAACCCATCAAATAGTCTTTATGAAAAAGCATATATAGAACAACTTCAGTTAAAAAAAAGTATTTTCACATCGTCTTTTAGTTCTAATGGGTGTAGAGATATTTTTGAAAATATAAGATTAAAAACTAATTTAGTAGGTCAAACGCAAAAAGCAATAAGTGCTGAAAAAAACATTTTAGGAGAAAATAATAAAGAACAAAATATTTATATTGGAATTGGTGGTATTGCTTTATTAATTGGATTATTTATTATTTTAAATAAATAAAATGGAAAATTTATTAAAAATAACTGCCTCTCCTTATACTTGTTTTGGTGATTTTAATTATTTAGAAGAAAGAAAAAAATTTATAGAATATCATTCACAAAACATTGGTAATCTAAAAAAATCAACTATAAAAGCTGATGAGTTACAAAGGGCTAAAGACCACTATAAAGAATCTAAAGCCATTTATGATGCTTCCGACTGTTCTAAAAATACAGATAGGAATAAATGTATTGATTTAAACGCAAGAATAGAATCTGCAAGAGCAAGTATTATAAATTATACTGCACTTCAAAATCAAAAACAGGTAAATTCTATAAATTCAAGTTTAGAAAAATATTTAAAAGAATTTAAAGATTTAGATTGTGCAAAAACAATAACAGAATTTAGGACTAATGTTGGACAAGGTATTACTGATGAATTTAAAGAAATAGACAAAAAAAGAATTGAGGAAGAAAATAAATATCAAATAAAAAAAAGAATTTTTTTTGGGGGAATTATTTTATTATCATCATTAATATTAATTTTGTCGTTTAATAAAAAAAAATAATATGAAAAAATTTTTGTTGTTTGGTGGAATTGCTGTGGCAGGTTTTGGATTGTATAGATATTTTAAGTATCAAATAGATTTAGCATTAAACTATGACTATAAGCTAAAAGACTTTAAAATATTAAGTCAAGAGGGAGATATTGTAAAAGTTTCTTCTGCCTTTGAAATTATTAATAAATCGTCTTTTAAAATAGAAATAGAATCGTATGACTTATTAATATCTTTTAAAGACCTTCCATTTGCCGTAACTAAATCGGATGAAAAAATTATTGTGCAACCTGAATCTTCTTTTGAAATAGAAAATTTTGGAGAAATAGATTTTGCTAATTCTAAAAAATTAATTATTCCTTTTTTGAAAGACGTATTAAATAAAGAGCCAATAGATGTTTCTATTACAGGGACTTTAAAAATCAAGTTTTTAGGTATAAGAACCACATTGAGTTTTGATAAGCAAAAATTCAACTACTCTACTGATTTGATTGAAGAATTGAAATTAAGTGGAGCGTATGAAAGATTGAAAGTAAAATATCCAAAAGTATTTGCTTTGATTGGTATTAAATAAAAATTTATTATTTATGAATTTAGTAGAATGTGGGTTAAGAAAAGATAATTTAGAACTTTCAAGTTATAAAGTAGCAGAGTGTGGTTCAGATGTACCATTAGAGAACTGCTCTTATTATGAATATAAAATAAAGCAATTACCAAATGAAAAAAAATGGAAAGAATTATTTGAAAATTCTAATTGCAAAAAAATATTATCTGATAGTTTAGATAAAAATATTTCTAACGCATATAATATTTATACCGATATTGATAAAAAAAGAATTGATGCTGAATATAAATATAATAGAAATAAAAAAATACTTATAGGGGGTATGGCTTTGCTGATTGTTTTAGGAATAATAATCATAAAAAATAAAAAAATATGAGTGTTTTAAAAACCACAGCCGTATTTGGTGCAATTGGAGGTATTGGTTTTATTGGCTATTATTTATTGCGTAAATCAAAACCAACATTATCAGACCAACAATTAAAAGAATTGAGTGAATTCTATATTTTAAATGATGAAACTGAAGAAAAAAGAAAAGATTTAGTAAAAATTGCAAAATATGGTATTTATAAAAAAATTAGTGATTATGATATTACTTTTTTACAAAGGATTTTGAATGATACTCCTTTAGAATTATCAAGCAAAGAATATGTTTTTCTTATTCAATCTTTAAAAGCATTTCAAAGAAAAGGCGCACCTTTTTTACCTGAAGACAGGAAAATAAAAAGTTTAAAACTTGAAAAGGAATTTAGAAAAAAAGGCTCTTCTATTGTGTCTTCAAATACTGAAAATTGGGATAGTGAATATAGTTTTTACAAACCAAACAAAGCAAGGAGTTATGAATTAATAAATATGGACTATCCTATATTTTTTGATGCACTACCAAACTCTGATGGAAAAAACATAAAAGTAAAAGCTAAAAATTGTTTTGATTTAGATGAAAAAATTAAATCAATAAATGATTCAATAGCATATATTTCAAAAAATAGTTCATTAAATAATAAAAGGGATGTTTTTATGTGGTGGAAAGAAATTCTTGAAGATTATTCAGTATTTCGTGGTTGTAGAAATAAAATAGAAGAACAAAGACTATTAGATATGGGGACTGCTCAAACAATTTCTGCTATAAAATCAGAGCGTTCTGTTTTAGGTGGAAATGAAAAAGAATTAGATAGGTATTTTTTTGGTGGGGCTATTGTTTTAGTGATAAGTGCAGTTATTTTATTAAACGCAAATGAATAAACAAAAAATGATAATAAAAGTAAAAAAAAAAAATTTTTTTATTAAATTTGACACAAGAAACTATTTAAACTAAAGCATTATGGTAGAGGGTATTGTTAAAAAAATTATGATGACGGGTATTAATAAGTATGCAGAAACATACGGCACGTCAAATGAAAACGTTCAAATTAAAGTTACTGACGACATTGACGGAAATGTTATTTACACAATGTGTAATGACTTCAAAGACGTTGAGCAGGTTACTTTTTTGAATATAATGGATAAGCGAATGGACTTTTTTGGATATGAAAGTATAGCTTCTCCTTTTTTGAAAAAATCATTAGTAAATTTTGCTAATGAAGTAAATTGTGAAATTTCTAATGTTGATTGTTTTATTGTAAAACATAAACAAACTATTGGATTAGCTTTTTACAATGGTAAAAAAAATGGAAAAAATACCCTTCTTGCAAAGCAATTACAAGAATTGGGATTATAAAAAAAATTAATTATGGCAGTAGTTAGAAAACCGAGAGAAACTATAACAGTAAATGCAAAAGACATCACTTGGATAAAAGACTCATTGTGTAAACTTGCAGAAAAAGTTGACGCAATTGACAAGACAACTACAAAATTAAATACAACAATAGTTGGCGACCCTGATTATGGACAAATTGGTTTAGTTACTAAAGTAAAAGAACATTGTGATTATATAGAAGAAGAAAAAAACTTTAAATCAAAAATGATTGGAGGAAGTGTTGCAATAGGAGTTGTTTGGACTTTTATATTAAAGTTTTGGGATAAAATTTTTTAAAAAAAAATAAATTAAAAAAAAATGAGTGTAACTAAATCACAAGTTCAAAATATATCATCTCCAAATGGAAACTCTTTAGCGGTCTTCGTTGACGGCATTACGGGTATCATTACATTAAAAGATGTCAACGGTAAGACCGAGCCTTTATCAAACTATGTTTGTAGTTGCGGTGGCGGAGGCACAAGTCCATTTGAATACAATGCAAATGCAACAGGAATTCAACCAATTTTAGGCACAAATGATGCTCAAGGCGATTTTTCAACTATTGGGGGTGGAACAGGTAATATTGTTAGTGGATATAAGTCTAATATAGTTGGGGGTCAAGATAATAATATAAGCAATA